>ENA-ORMR01000067-ORMR01000067.1-human-gut-metagenome-genome-assembly--contig:-NODE-67-length-128549-cov-5.823937_pt1 | contig 128549 bp, 99 predicted proteins | sample MGYA00242107_ERZ509003 | MGnify/ENA primary metagenome ERZ509003 (study PRJEB26280, sample SAMEA2338699) | human gut metagenome | biome: human gut; feature: human-associated habitat; material: faeces...
GCGCCGGCCGCCGGGCCCTTCCGATCGCCCGGGCTGCCTTGCCACCCCCGTCACGGTCATCGCCACGCGGACGGGCTGCGGAATCTTCGCCGCATTCCCATCGACTGCGCCTCTCGGCCTCGTCTTAGGCCCCGGCTGACCCCGGGAGGACGAACCTCGCCCGGGAGACCTCGGCCATCCGGCTGGGGGGATTCCCACCCCCCGTCGCTACTAACGCCTGCATTCTCGCTCGCCTGCGCTCCACGGGCCCTCGCGGTCCCGCTTCGCCGCACAGGCGACGCTCCCCTACCGATCCTACGGATCCCGCGATTTCGGCGGCGCGCTTTAGCCCCGGTAAATTGTCGGCGCGGGGCGGCTTGACCAGTGAGCTGTTACGCATTCTTTGAATGATGGCTGCCTCTGAGCCAACATCCTGGCTGTTTGAGCCGCCCCACCTCCTTCTCAGCACTCGGCGCGCACTTTGGGGCCTTAATCGGCGGTCCGGGCTCTTTCCCTCTCGTCCACGGAACTTATCTCCCGCAGACCGACTCCCGGGGCTTCGCCGGCGGCATTCGGAGTTCGGCGGGGCTCGAAGGCGTTCGACGCGCCCCTCGCCCCATCGGTGGCTCTACCTCCGTCGGCGCACAGCCCCGAGGCTAGCCCAAGAGCTATTTCGGGGAGAACCAGCTATAACCCGGCTCGATTGGAATTTCACCACGAGCCACGGCTCATCCGCGGTCTTTTCAACGAACGTCGGTTCGGACCTCCGGAGGGTTTCGCCCCTCTTTCATCCTGGCCATGGCTAGATCGCCGGGTTTCGGGTCTGCCGGTGCCAACTCGCGCCCTGTTCGGGCTCGGTTTCCCTGCGGCTCCGCGTCTTCCGCTTAGCCTCGCTGGCATCGACAACTCGCAGGCTCATTCTTCAATAGGCACGACCTCAGGCTTCGACGCCCTCGGTCCGGTCGCCGGCATGCGGTTTCAGGATCTTTTCATCCCCCTCCCGGGGTTCTTTTCACCTTTCCCTCACGGTACTTGTTCGCTATCGGTCACTGGTCTGTGTTTAGCCTTGGCGGGTGGTCCCGCCGTCTTCCGCCGGGGTTTCTCGTGACCCGGCGTACTCTCTCGGGGAGACATGCGTCCTTCTCGGGGTACGGGGCTGTCGCCCTCTGTGGCCGGCCCTCCCAGGCCGTTCCCCTCCGAATCGCGCAATTCCTCCCCATTTGGGCTCCTCCGCTTTCGCTCGCCACTACTGACGGAATCGATTCTCTTTCTTCTCCTCCCGGTACTTAGATGTTTCAGTTCCCGGGGTTCGCTCCGGAGGGGCATGTGTTCCCCCTCCGGCGACGCGACATATCGCGCCGGGTTTCCCCATTCGGGCACCCGCGGATCGAAGCCTGAAGACGGCTCCCCGCGGCCTATCGCGGCCTTCCGCGCCCTTCGTCGCCAGCCAGTGCCTAGGCATCCGCCGCACGCCTTAAAAGTAGCTTGTTCTCATGCTGGGAGGGGTCAACCCCCTCCCACGGACTGGGCAGGCTCTCGCCCGCCCCCTTCGGCATTGTATGTTAGTATGTTGCTGCAGCACATCCCTGAGGATGTGCCTCTGCTGTGCTTCCACGATCTCGGGTTCATTGAACCCGCTAGATCTGGAAAGATCGAATTGTGATGGAGTTCGCGCGGTTTCCAAGGACCGTTCCAGGAGAACCCGGCGTGTGCCGGTCCCCCAAGACCCTGCGGGACAGAATCAGAAACCACCGGACAGAGACGGCCCTCGGCTTCCGCCGGACCCGTCCGCTCGTACACTGCTTACGATATTCTCTTCTCCATAGAAAGGAGGTGATCCATCCCCACGTTCTCGTAGGGATACCTTGTTTCGACTTAACCCCAATCACCGGCCCCGCCTTGGGCGCCGCCCCCCCTCGCGGGTCGGGCTGGCGACTTAGAGCGTTGCAGGCTTTCATGGTGTGACGGGCAGTGTGTGCAATGCCCGAGAACGCATTCACCGCGGCTTGGCTGATCCGCGATTACTAGCAATTCCAGCTTCGCGGGGGCGGGTTGCAGCCCCCGGTCCGTACTGGGACCGGCTTTTGGGATCCGCTCCGCCTCGCGGCGTCGCTTCCCACTGTGCCGGCCATTGTAGCACGCGTGTGGCCCAGGGCATAAGGGGCATGATGACTTGACGTCATCCCCGCCTTCCTCCGGCTTGTCGCCGGCGGTCCCGCCAGAGTGCCCAACTCGATGATGGCAACTGGCGGCGGGGGTCGCGCTCGTTGGAGGACTTGACCTAACATCTCACGACACGAGCTGACGACAGCCATGCACCACCTTTGTCCGGCATAGCTATCTCCCCGTCTCCGGGGCCTTTGCCGGCATGTCAAACCCTGGTAAGGTTCTACGTGTAGCCACGAATTGAACCGCATGCTCCACTGCTTGTGCGGGCACCCGCCAATTCCTTTAAGTTTTATTCTTGCGAACGTAGTACCCAGGCGGGGGGCTTAATGCGTTTGCTTCGGACGCGGGTCGACCCCGCGCCCTGGCCCCCATCGTTTACGGCGTGGACTACTAGGGTATCTAATCCTATTTGCTCCCCACGCTTTCGTGACTGAGCGTCGGTATCGGTCTGGCGGACCGCCTTCGCCACCGGTGTTCTTCCGCGTATCAGTGCATTTCACCGCTACACGCGGAGTTCCGTCCGCCTCTCCCGCACCCCAGACCGGAAGTATCCGCGGCCTGCGGGGGTTGAGCCCCCGCATTTCACCGCGGACTTCCCGGACCGCCTGCTCACTCTTTACGCCCAATGATTCCGGATAACGCTTGCGACCCACGTATTACCGCTGCTGCTGGCACGTGGTTAGCAGTCGCTTTCTAGGGGGCTCCTCGGGGACGGGCCATTTCCTGCCCGCCCGTTTGGCGGCCCCCCACAGTGCTTCACGTCCCTGAGGGACTCCATCGCACACGCGGCGTTGCTCGGTCAGGGTTTCCCCCATTGCCAAATACTCCCTACTGCTGCCTCCCGTAGGAGTCTGGACCGTGTCTCAGTTCCAATGTGGCCGGCCGACCTCTCAGTCCGGCTACGCATCCTCGCTTTGGTGGGCCTTTGTCCCGCCAACTGGCTGATGCGCCGCAGGCCCATCCCCCGGCGAGGCCTTTCGGCCCCCTTTCGTCCGCCCGGCCCGAGCCAGGCGCACATATCCGGCATTAGCGGAGATTTCTCCCCGGTATTCCGATCCGAGGGGCAGGTTACCAACGTGTTACTCACCCGTTTGCCGCTGGACCCTTGCGGGCCCCGCTCGACTTGCATGTATTAGGCACGCCGCCGGCGTTCATCCTGAGCCAGGATCGAACTCTCTGAAACATTCGGGGCGCCCCGGAGGGCGACCCTTCATTGTCCCGAGCGAGGGACCCGGCAGAAAAACCGTCGGTTCTACTTTTCCGTAATCTGTCCGCAACGAACAAACATCAAAGGCCTTCCCCGGCTTCCCGGGTGGCGTTTGTTGTCTGACATTGTCTAATTAGTATGTATGCTACTATCTTCCGAGGATTGTAATCCCCGGAGGTGATGTTCTGTGCTGTTCCGCAAGGTTTTCAAGGACCGATGTTGCCCGCCTCTTTTGGCCGGGCCGAACCTCCCTCTCGGGAAGTGCTTTGCTATTTAATCACCTTTAGGAAAACATATCAAGCGAAATTTTCGATTTGTATGTTGCAAGCGTTTTCACATTTTCAAAATGGATAAAAAACTAAATATATTGAGTTTTTTCTTCTTGATTCTATTTTAAAACAAAAACATCGGCTTTCAAGCCGATGTATGTTTTACAAAAAGTGGTCTTATTCTATCTCATCAACTCTTCTTTGGTGTCTATCACCAAGTTCTTCTGCATCCATATATATTTGAACAAAGCGAGCCATTTGCTCTCCAGTGAAAAACTTCGCTCCAAATGTAATGACGTTAGCATGATTATGTTCTTTAACTAAATGAGCAGTGTCATCGTTATATATTAATCCAGCTCTAATTCCTTTAACTTTGTTAGCTGCCATTTCCATTCCTTCGCCTGTATTACAAATCAGGATTCCAAATGTTGCCTTTCCTTCTTTCACATCATTAGCCACTTTTTTTGCAAAGATAGGATAATCACAAGATTCTTTTGTATCAGTTCCTTCGTCAATAACTTCTATTTCTCTTTCACGCAAATATTTTATCAAGTAAAACTTGGCGTCTACTCCACCATGGTCATTTCCGATAGAAACGATTAGTTTATTGCTCATTTAGATTTGTTCCCCTTTTTACTTATTATAAAAGGCTTTGTTTATTTGTTCTATAGTAATTTTTCCTTGTCTCAATACAACCGGTTCTTCTCCAGTTAATAAAACTACTGTTGAAGGAATACTATCTCCTGTAGTTCCATTAATAACTCCATCAATCTCATCACCAAATACGTTTTCTATTTCTTCTACACTCTTAGCTGGAGAAAATCCAGATTTGTTAGCCGAAGGGACTAACAATGGAACATTAACATCTAGTAAGAATTTTCTCAGTCTATCATAGCCTGGGACTCTAAATCCCAAAGTATCACCACCTAGAGTGACATAGGGAGGAATCTCAGGTCTCTTCTTAAGAATAACTGTCAATTCACCAGGCAATAAGGAATCAATTACTCTTTTTTGTCTTTCATCTACAAATGAATATTTATAAATCCAGCTTACATCTCCTACCATCATAGTAAATGGTTTAGTAGAAGGTCTTTCTTTAACCTTTATCAGTCTATCAAAAGAATCTTTCCTATCAAAACGAACTCCAAGTCCAAACACAGTCTCTGTAGGAAAGGCTATAATTCCACCATCAACTAATATCTTTTTAGGCTGCTCGTCTTCAAATTCATATAATTTCATGATTTCACCACCTTTAAAACCTAGTAGATTATAGTCATATATACAAAAAATAGAACATACTTAAGGTAGTAATTAAAGCCTAAAATACAAGTTCTTAGATTTCGTATATAATAATGATTATTGCACGAGGTGATAAAGAAATGAAGAAAATACTGAAGAAATTACAAATCACATTAACTCTTTCCTGTCTATTCGGCTTTCTTTGCGTGATTGCATGGTCTTTATGCTTATATCTAGTTCCAAGTTTTAAATACTATGACATCATCGCCATAGTATTTATGGTACTTTTCATTTCTTTCTATACAATTCTTATCAGTTCATACACTATAAAAATTTCAGCAAGAAAAAATAAAACTGATCTTTCTGTATCTGAAATCTTAGATAGCGATGTTTTGGAATGTTACAAATTCGGTCAAATAGGAACTATCATATTCGATGATGAAAAGAAAATAATTTGGGAAAACGATTATTTACAAAATATAGGTATAAATCTAGTTGAACATCCTATAAAAGAAATATCAGAAGAATTAGAGAAAATAATCGATGATGAAAACGATAGTGTAACGACACAAGTTCAATATGAGAACAAAACTTTCTTAATTAAACTTATAAAAGAGGCTCGTCTATTCATCCTCAAAAATATTACTGAGTCCGAAAATGAAAGAAAAATATTCTCCGAAGAAGCCCTGGTTATCGGTCATTTACAAATAGATAACTACTCTGATTTATCTACCTCTATGAAGGAAACTGACTTCACAATTAAAGTTAGTGAACTCCAAAGAGAATTGATCAATTTTGCGGGAAATTATCGCTTCTATATATCAATGATTAAAAGTGATACATATTTCTTATTAGGTAGTCGAAAAGATTTTGATAGAATGCAAGCTGATAATTTCAATATTGTCGACCATATCAGGAATGGTTTCGGTGGATTCACAATATCAATCGGTTTAGCTTATGGATATCCTGGAATTCCTGTCATGGCTCAGGAATCTAGAGAAGCTTTGGATGTTGCTCTATCCAGAGGTGGTGACCAAGTAGTCGTTTCACCTTGCAATCAAAACCTTCAATACTTTGGAGGAAAGAGTGAATCCAAGAGTTCTGGAAACAGAACACAGCTAAGAACACATGCAAAATCGTTAGCTACAGCAATAAGAAAAGCATCTAATGTTTTGATTTGTGGACATTATAATGCCGATTTTGATGCCATCGGATCTTGTATAGGTGTATATAGAATTTGTAAAACATTAAAAATTCCGGCAAAAATTTTGTATGATTCAGCAAACGTAGAAAGCAGCTGCAAACATGCTTTCTCCAAAATCTATTCTTCTGGTCAAATTGGAATGATGACAGTAAATTACAACGAAGCAATGGCTTTAATAAAACCAAACACTCTACTCATTTGCGTCGATGTAAATGAACCATCTAGAATGATATTCCCTAACTTTATAGATGATGATAATAATATGAATGTCGGTGTCATAGATCATCATAGACGGGGCTCATCACAATTCAAAAATGTCGTTTTCAACGGTTCTGACTCTAGTGCTTCATCCGCTTGTGAACTAGTCGCCGAATACATATCGATGTCTGAATATAAGATTGAACTATCTAAAGAAGAGGCTACATTCATGTTGGCTGGAACAATGCTTGATACTAACTACTTTAGAAATAAAGTCAGTGAAGGTACTTTCGATGCAATGATTGTCTTGAAGAGATTTGGAGCTGACTCTTTAATGGCCGATGACTTCTTAAAAGAAGATTATGAGCGTTACACGATGAAGACTAAATTCCTCAACAATATGAAGACTCCTTTTACTGGAATAATCGTTACCAAAGATCCCGACGAAAACGAATTGGTCGACCAATCAGTATTGGCTATGGTCTCCCAGGAATGTATGACCATCTCAGGTATAGATGCTGCTTTCAGTATCGGAAGAATTTCTCAAACCGAAGTAGGAATATCTGCTAGATCAGGCGACCAGTTCAATGTTCAGTTTATAATGGAGAAGATGGGTGGTGGTGGACACCATTCAGCAGCTGCCGCTAGTATTTCATCTACTTCTCCTACTGAAGTAGCGGATGACTTATATAACAAGTTAAATGATTATATTTCTTTAGCAAAAGACAGCAAAAACAATAAAAATACTCAGACTTTAATAGATTTGAAGCCTGTAGGAGGTAAATAGTTATGAAATTGATTATGAAAAAAGATTTAAAAGGTGTTGGAAAAGCTGGTCAAGTTGTCGAAGTTTCTGATGGATATGGTGCTAACTTCATCATTCCTAGAGGGTTTGGTGTTCTTTATACTCCTGAGTCAGTAAAAGAAAGAGAAGAAGAATTAGCGAGATTAAAAGCAATTGATGATGCAAATCGTGCCAAAGCTAATGAAAACGCCAAAAAACTTGAAGGAATTGTTTTTGAATTCGTTGCTCCAGTTGGCAATGGTGGAAGAATGATAGGAACCGTCTCAATTAAAGAATTGAAAAAAGCTTTGAAAGAAAAGCTAGAAATTGATGTCGACAAGGATGATTTTCCAGAGCACAATATCGTAAATTCCTTTGGAATGTCGCATGTAAAGATCAATCTATATAAGGGAATTTATGGCATCATGAATGTCAAAGTAAATCCTAAGCCTAGCAAATAATTGTTAAAAATCACTTTTTAGAAAGGAGGAGCTAAATGTCAGAGGAAAAAATATTGGCCAGCGAGACTTCGGTTTTGGCCTTAGCTCTTTTGGATGAAGATTGTTTCTACCAAACTATATCAACATTAAAAATAGATGATTTCCAAGATCAGAGAAACAAATTGATTTTTGAAGCTATGAACGAATGTTATGAAGCTAGCAACACAAGACCCAACCCATCCGTTTTAGCTGATAAATTGAAAGTGTCAAATAAACTTGATCTAGCTGGTGGCACTGATTATTTGTCAAACATAATAACCAACGTTCCTCCTTATTCTGATTTAAGCGAATATATTAAGCAGATCAAACAAACTTCTTCATTAGTGAAAATGAAAGAAGTTTTAGAAAAGAATTTAAGCCAAGCTAACAAAGGAGTAGGGGATATTCCTAATTTCTTGGATGGAGTCCAAAAATCAGTAAATGATGTTATGCAAGCGCAAAACGATGGTGGCTTTAAAACACCCGAACAAGTTTTGAGCAGCTACTTAGGCAAATTGGATGAAAGAATAGAAGAGAGAAGAAAAACTGGAAAGAATAGTTTTCTCACCGGAATTTCTTCCGGATATTCAGAGTTGGACGACTATACAAGAGGTTTTCAAAAAGGAGAATTAGTCATTATCGGTGCTCGTCCTTCGGTCGGTAAAACAGCTTTTGCAATCAACATTGCAACAAATATCGCTCATAAAAAAATACCTGTCGCTTTCTTTTCTCTAGAAATGACAGCAGAACAAATCATGGGACGTCTCTTAACGAATAGAGCTGGAATAGATTTAAAAACGATAGAATCTTTAAACTATACTAAAACACGTGATAACAGAGGTGGATTTATACTTACTCCAGATAAAAGTGTAACTGCCGGAAGCACGAACATAAGAGATTTGTCTAACTTCCAAAATGCAGTCAACAGTTTAGCTAAAGATCCTTTGTTTATCAACGATAATCCGGGTACAAATGTTAGAGCGATTCAAGGAGAGGTTAGAAAACTGCAAACTTCTCACCCTGACTTAGGATTGGTTATAATCGATTATTTAGGATTGATACAATCTGCTTCAGCTAAAACTAACAGCAGTGATAACAGACAAAATCAAGTGTCTGATATTTCAAGAGCTCTAAAGGCAATGGCTAGAGATCTAAAACTTCCTGTCATCGCTTTGTCACAGTTGTCGAGAACAGTAGAATCTAGAAAAGACGATCACAAGCCTGTGATGTCAGATTTACGTGATTCAGGAAGTATCGAACAAGACGCTGATAAAATTATGATGCTTTATCGTCCTGATTATTATCACGACAACGATAATAAAGAAAATCAAGAAGAGCAACAAGATCAGCCCAACAACGATGATGATGCGATTTCGAATGTCACAGTCATCCTTGCAAAAAACAGAAACGGAAAAGTTGGAGAAATTCAATTCACATTCCAAAAGAATGTCTGTCATTTCAATGCCATCGATACAACTCAAACCGCCAGTTTAGATAATGAAGAGCCTCCATTGGAAGAGATGTAAAAAGCAGGATTTAAATATGAAATTTATAAATGTTGGATCAGGATCAAAGGGAAACTCTACTTTAATCTACAGCAAAAACACTACTATCTTGGTAGATTGTGGTGTCACTAAAAAAAGAGTTGTCGATTGTCTAAAATCAATTTCAAGAAGCTTTGAGTCTATCGATGCTATTTTTATAACACATAGACATTCCGATCATGCGGCTCATCTTTCTAGCTATGATTGTTTTGCCTCAACAACTTATTCTGGTGATGAGGGCATCATCGCTCAACAATACAAAAAAACAAATGTATTGAATCCTTTTCAAGAGATTGAAATAGGGGATTTTATTGTACGAGCCTTACCCACTTCTCATGATGCACCAGATTCTATGGGATATCTATTTAAAGAAATAAATAATGATGAAACTTTACTGTATATGACTGATACAGGATTTATTCCCGAGAGAGATTTAAATTATATGAAAAACTGTGATTTTTATCTCATCGAATCCAACCATGATCCTAGAATGCTTATGAATTCTACTAGATCAAATTATTTAAAGATGAGAATAATAGGAGATCACGGTCATCTTTCAAACGAGCAATGCTCTCACTATTTATCTATGATAATCGGAGATAAGACTAAAGAAATCGATTTTGCTCATTTAAGCGAAGAGTGCAATACTCCTAAATTAGCCATCAATGTTTTTCATGACGTCATGAGAATACAGTGCGGTGAAGTGCCATCTAACATCACCATAAAAACATTTAATCAAAAAGAACCTACAAGCGGTGGTGATTCAGCTTTATGACTCTAAATTTCTTTTTAGTCGGTAAATCACATGCATCTCATTTCGAAGAAGCTTATGATTATTACAAAAAAAGACTTTTAAAATACGCTAAAGTAAACATAATCGCATTGAAAGAATCAAAGCTACCAGACAAGCCTTCCCAATCACAAATAGACAAAGCATTAGAAGAAGAATCAAAAACAATTTTAAATTCAATCCCTAAAGGATCTTTCTTGATATTAATGGATTTACAAGGAAAAGAATTGGATTCTTTTGAATTCAGTGAGAAATTCAAAGAGATTAGTCAAAGCAATGTCTCAATCAGTTTTGTCATAGGTAGTTCATACGGATTATCCGACAACGTCAGAAAAAAAGCCGGTTTTCTTTGGAAACTCTCGCCTTTGACTTTCACACACCCTTTAGCCTTAGAAATAACCTTAGAGCAAGTGTATAGATCGTTGAAAATCATCAACGGTGAAACATATCAAAAATAGCTAAACCTTTGCATGAAGTAATTCCAAGTAATGAATCACTTCATCTTTAGTCGGATGATGTCCGTTCAAAGCTTTCGATGTTCCACAAGCGATAGCAATATCTAATGCTTTATCGAAATCATTGTATAATTTCCAGCCACAAATGAATCCTGCTACAAGAGCATCTCCAGCACCATAAGTTGAAATTGCTTTTTCAGAAAGAGTCTTTTTCTTATAAACTTTTCCATTAGAATCTACCATTATCACTCCATTTTTTCCTCTGGATACTATGACATTATTAGCACCCTTTCCCTTTAAGATTTCAATTCCTTCCAAGATTTGTTTTTCATTATCCATCGGCTTCCCAATTATCGCTGACAATTCACGCACGTTAGGCTTAATAAGAAAAGGATGATATTTCAAACAATCCAATAAAGCTTGACCAGATGTATCGATGATTAAGTCGATGTTCTTTTCACTAAGATAAGCTAGAATTTCTTTATAAGTCGATTCTTCAAATCCGGGTGGAACCAATCCATCCATAACTACCGTATCACCTTCTTTAATATCTTCCAAAGTATATTTAAATTCTTCAATCTTGTCTGAAGTCAATATAGGTCCTATTCCATTTACTTGAGTTTCACTTTTATCTTCGTCACATAAAATTTTGAAATTTATTCTAGATGATCCTGGAACCCTTACAAAATTATTTTCTATATGCTCCCCATTCAAACTATCGATTATGTATTCCCCAACAAATCCACCTATAAATCCTAAAGCTATTGATTCAACGCCCAATCTCTTGAGGATAATTGAAACATTTATTCCTTTTCCACCAGGCTCCATAGAATCAGAATAACCTCTATTAAAAGATCCCTTTTTCAAAGTTTTAACTCTTTGAATGTAATCTATTGCTGGTGCTAACGTTATTGTATAAACCATATAAATAACCTCTTTAAAATAATTTTATATGTTTTTTAACTATATATCCACAATAAATTGTATACGTGTTCTAGCAGTTTAAAATTTTTCTAGTTTATTTCTTTGTATTTTAGTTTAAATTATTGAGTAAAAATTAGAATTGATTTATATTCTTTATTTGCGCGGGGAATAGCACAGTTGGTAGGGCACTTGGTTCGGGACCAAGAGGTCACGAGTTCGAATCTCGTTTCTCCGACCATATTGAAACAATAGGATTGATACCAAAAGTATCAGTCCTTTTTTCATTTTATAGGGCTATTTTGCTTATTTTAGGCATAAATTGCTAGTGCTCCCTACTGGCACAGGCAAGACCGTAGTGTTTTCAAAAGTAGTGGAAGAAAAAGTGAGAAAGGGTGAAAAAGCACTCATTCTTGCGCATAGAGGCGAATTATTAGACCAAGCATCAGATAAGCTTTACCAAACCACTGGATTGACTACGTCGCTTGAAAAGGCAGAGTCAACAAGCATTGGCAGCTGTGAAAGGGTGACTGTTGCATCGGTTCAGACATTGTCTCAGGAAGCAAGGCTTAAGAAGTTCAAAAAAGACGACTTTGGCGTAATCGTGGTTGACGAGGCTCATCACGCAATGAGCGAAACATATCAAAGAGTTCTTAAGTATTTTGATTCGGCGAAAGTACTGGGCGTCACTGCAACGCCAGACAGAGCAGACCAAAAGAATCTAGGCCAGTTCTTCGATTCGAAAGCATACGAATACACGCTTCATCAAGCAGTTAAGGAAGGCTACCTATGCCCAGTGAAGGCGCAGATGATCCCTCTTGAATTGGATATTAGGAACGTCGGTCTCTCCAATGGCGATTATGCCGTAGGCGAGATTGGGAGCTCACTTGAGCCATACCTTAATCAAATAGCTCTTGAGATGCTTAATTATAGGGAGCCTCGAAGGAAGTGCGACAAAAAGAAAAAGAAAAGGCCTAGGGATCGATGGGAGAACAATCAAAAGATGAATAAATATTTTAGAGGCTTTTGGGATCAATTATCTTCTTCAACCTTACGTGGCCAACGCATCTAATGAATCATTAAATCACCGAAACTTTATTTCATGGATGCAGGTTTGTGTACCGGCTTTTATAAATGGCCAAACAGCGAAACCTTCAAGCCTGTGCCATGAGCGGAGCCTTCTTTGAAACATAGGTAATAGACCGGATTAGTCATTGACGCTCGTGACAAGCTTAGACTTATCAACGAAAAAGCTTTTATGATGCCAGTGAGTTTGATAAGAGCGTAACTTAGAAGCGATTCTCTGTCCAAACCTGCAATCGATTGTCATTTTGGTCGCACACTAAAATCGCAAAACGATCCTGTCATCCAATTTACAAGACACCTTGGATGTCATATGCAAAAAGCACGCACGCAATATCCATAAAAGGGAAACCGTATTTAAGGCTCAATAAGCATAAGTCTACTTATGAAAGAATAGGTTACAACTGCGATCAATCCTTTCGATCAAAAAGCAATTATCGTACGAAGAACCCGCGCGGCTAAGGTAAACAGCTATTTAAAAAAGAGGAAAATAAAATGGAAAAAATCGGCCCTTCAGGGGTTGCTGGTATTTTTAACCAACCATTGCCCCCTGAAGAGCCATGAAAAACTAGAATTTTAAAAACGGTAAGAAACTCTTAGAGAGCTGCAGCTGCACCTAATAAAATGACGTAAACAACGACTAAGACTATCACAGAGAAAGCTACGGCAATCGAGGACATAATAATGCCCGCCAGCGATTTGCCGTCTTTGTTTTTCACTCTGCCGATGATGCCGAAAATCAATCCGAGCACAGCCAACGGCAAGGCTAGATAGTCTAGCCAAAACATGAATACCCAAGCCGGCAAAGCGATCGCGCTAAAGACAAGTGCGATAATCGACAGCACCAGCGAAGCGACGCCAAACCCCTCATGCTTTTTTACTTCTTGTTCCATTTTGTTCTCCTTTCCGAACATTAAATAATAACGTTGAGATTTTACCCCCCCCAACTTTGTCAAGACTCTTCAGTAATTTTTGAAAAATACGTTTGTTAGCTCACAAATGATGTGAGACGCTTTAGGAGCTTCGGGCATCTGACTTCGCCCGTAGTATCCATCAGGGCCCTGAGCAATTCAAGCTCGGCTTGGTTCGGGGACCTTAGATTAAGCGTCATCCTGGGCATTTCGTTGTATCTCCTCGCCCATCTCGCGCCCTGCTCCCTCAGGTCCTTGAGGGAATGGAACAGAAGGACATTTCCAAGTCGATGTCTCTTGTTTTGCTAATCAAGACTAAATAAATCTATTTCATAAAGGACCTATATTGATACATGGGTCCTTTATTTTTTTTATCTTTTTTAGAGAATTTATTAATTAAAAGAATGCATGTAAATGCATTTGAACAAAATAAAAATTCAACAAACATGGCTGTTGAAAAAACTCTTTTTCATAACTAAAAAGAGGCTGCCTACGTTTTATAGCAGCCCCATTTAATTAATGATTTGGATTGATTAAATTATTGCTCCATTACCATATCTCTTCAAATCCTGAGCTTCTAACTTATTTTTGAAGACATAATAATAAATAGCAATTCCGCAAGGAATAACAGCTAATAACCAAGCTGCCGGATGTGCTAAACACACAGATAGATAAGCCCATCCATAATGATTAGAAGTAAATGATCCAATACCAGGAACATCGAATGTCATTCCATTTCCATTTACAATAAGAGGAATTAAATAAACTACTCCAACACGAGCAACCAATTCAAGACAGCCGGAAATAAAAGGAAACATGCTCTTGCCTAATCCTTGCACAGAACTTCTGACAATGAACAGCAAACAAAGCATAAAAGAAGTAGGAGCTATAAAGAAGAAATATAATTGTGAATACTGAATGACAGCTGGAGTAATATAGGAAGGATTCAAGAATAAATATAAGACCCCACCATTAATACTAGATAGCAATTCAACACTAGCAACTACAACAGTTATAATTCCACCTATAGCAAAACTCTGTAAAAGACCTGTCTTTATACGTTGATAATTTCTTGCACCTCTATTTTGAGAGCAGAATGAAAGCATTGTAGCACCCAATGCATCCATAGTTGTTTCCAATGCAGTTTCAAATTTATTAGATGGTCCGAACGCTGTTTGAGCTAAGTTATAAGATAACTTATCCGACCCACCAATTGTAACTTCTTTAATAGGTTCTAGATCAATTCCATTCCAATTAAAGTAAGAACCGTTAGCACTATGATAATACATAGCAAATGTGTCGAAGTCGACAATATCAGCTTGTAATATAATCAAACCTATAGCTAAGATTGAAAATTGGAAAGCTAAAGGAAGTCCTAATTTTAAATGTTCCCAGCAGAATGACCAAGACAATTTAAAATCCTCTTTTTTAGGTCTTAAGAATTTATATTTAATCAAAGCATAAATAATACATCCAGCTGCTGAAACAAACTGAGAAATATTAACAGACATAGCTGCTCCAAATATTCCACCTGCACCAGACAATCCAGATTCAGCCATTCCAAATTCAGGTAATGAATTAGGGATTCCAGCGATGAATAAAAAATCCAAACCAACGGATAACAATGTAGACCCGGCTAAGAACAAGAACGGTGTTAAAGAATCACCGATTGATCTTAAAAATGCGCAAATCAAATTGTAAAAAATTTGAGTGAATAACCCCGAATAAATAGTCGTTATAAACACCTTTGCTGATTCATATGTATATCCACTGGTAAGTCCCAAAACTCTCAATAGCGGATCGACACAAGGAACTGCAATCGCAGTTAAAACTATAGAAACTATCAAAGCTAAAATCATCTGTGTCCAGAACGATTTTCTAAGACCCTCTAGATCGTTTTCACCTTTTTTACCAGCTGATACAACTGAAAATCCGGCAGTACAACCAAAGGCAAACTGCAAAATCAAAAAGACTAACGAATTAGTATTGTCGACACCAGTAACAAACTGATCGGCAACATACTGACCCAACACCATCTCATCGATCAAGGTGTAAAGCTGTTGAAACAAATAGGATAGAACAACAGGAATCCAGAAAATTAGAATGACCTTCCAAGGCTTTCCTTGTGTAAGATCGACAGGTTTAAAGATTCCTTTAATTTTGTTAGTTATGGACATAACCGATTAGCTCTATAAAGAGTACCTCTATAAATATTCCGCATAACTTTAATCTTCTAAAAATGAAAAATCAACTACCTAAAAGTAAGCTAAAGTAAGAAAGGCGTTTCAAGTAAATGACACAAAAAAACTGGGATTTTCTCCCAGTTTAATATAGCTATTGCTTCGCCTAAGGGTGTCAGGCTGCCTTTACAGCCAAACCCCGGGTATCACCAATTTGGTGGACCGAACAGGATTCGAACCTGTAACGACCCGGTTATGGGCCGGGGACTCTAACCATTGAGCTATCGGTCCATCGCCACACAGACAAAGTCTTATCAACCTACTTGGTGGCAGTGGGGGGGATCGAACCCTCGACGTACCGGGTATGAGCCGGCTGCTCTACCAACTGAGCTACACTGCCAAATTTGGTGGAGCTGACGGGGATCGGACCCGCGACCTCCTCCATGCCATGGAGGCGCTCTCCCAGCTGAGCTACAGCCCCAAATTTTGCTATCCTCAAAGACAGCTTGTATATATTAGACCTAGGAAACCATTATGTCAACTAGTATTTTAAGAAATAGATTAGTTTTGATTATTAGGCTTAGATTTTTATAATTGACAGTAGTAGTTTACAATCAGCAAAATGTTTTGCTTGTCAGAATCACTGAAAAATGATGATATAAAAAACTCCCAAATCGGGAGCATCATTTCTAATAAACTCTTATTTTTCAATCTTCTTATTAGATTTATAAATATACCATCAGTTGCTGCTGATTTTAATTTACCAGTGCAAAATCGGTGAAATTTTCAAATTAGTTTTTTGTACAGTTTTCTCTATCTATTTCTTCCAATAAAGACTTAAATACGGCAGTCAAAACCTTGATTGATAAGTTTTTTTGCTCATCATCGTTATTGACTATTACGTCAGCATAATTAGAAGTTGGGCCGACAACTTCCTCAAACATAGGTCTAACAGTAGAGAAGAACTGAGTGACAATAGAATCAAAGCTACGTCCTCTGGCTTTCTGGTCTCTTTCAATACGTCTTAAGAACCTTCTTTCTCTAGATGCATTGACAAATATGTTCAAGTCTGAAAGAGCTCTAATTTTTTTATTGACCAAAGCCATAATTCCTTCACAAACAACTAAATCCTTTGGAACAATAGTTTCAAACTTTCCAGATCTATTATGCTGTGTAAAATCATATATTGGCTTCTCAATAGATTTTCCATTCTTTAAATCGATTAACTGAGACTCCATCAATTTCCAATCAAAAGCCTTAGGATGATCGTAATTGACCTTCATTCTTTCTTCCATAGAGATATTAGATTGATCTTTATAGTAATCATCTAATGAAAGATGAGTAATCCTAGATGAATCTAAATTCTTGATAACTGACTCTGTAACATATGTCTTTCCAGACGCACTACCACCACCTACCAATATTATTTTGGGCATAAATTACCCCTTTCCTTGACACGTATTTTATCAAATATTTGTATAAATGATTAGTACTAAAGCAGTATCATTATTTTGATAAAGATACTAAAAAGGAGAAAATATGGAAATACACGAAGGCTATATTCCTTTTATGGGATACAAGACATACTACAGAACTGTCGGAAAATGTGAAGGCAATAAGAAGCCTTTAATTTTATTACATGGTGGACCCGGCTCAACTCATAACACATTAGAAGTCTTAGACTGCCTTGCAAACGATGGAAGGATGCTAATTTATTACGATCAATTAGGATGCGGTTTATCATCTATCGAAGGAAGCCATAAAGAATTATGGGACAAAGAGACATGGGTGAAAGAATTGGATAACTTGAGAGAATATCTACATTTAGATGAAGTCCATCTCTTAGGTCATTCTTGGGGTGGAATGCTCGAAATAACCTACATATCAGATACGGATCATAGAGGAGTTAAATCCGTAGTATTGTCTTCAACATTGCCATCTTCATCTCTTTGGGCTAAAGAACAGCATAGATTAATCAAATTTATGCCTTTAGAAGATCAAAAAGCAATAGAAGAAGCTGAGAGAACAAATACTTGGACTAGCCCTGAATATATAAAGGCCAACGAAGATTTTATGCATATGTTCGTCAACAACATAAAATACACAGAAGAGTCTCCAGAATGTTTGAGAAGACCTAAAGTTTTTGGAAGAGAAGCATACGAAACTGCTTGGGGTCCCAATGAGTTTTGTCCTTTAGGGAACTTAAAAGATTGGGAATATTTGGATAAAATGAAATCTTGGGATATTCCAACATTGATAACCGATGGCGGAGAGGATGAATCAACTCCTTTTATCAATATGCAAATGCATAATGCAGTAAAAGGATCCAAATGGGTGATATTCCAGTATTCGAAACACATGTCTTATACACAAGAACATGAAAAATATGTGAATTTGGTAAAAGAATTCTTAAACCAACACGATTAACAATTTTTATTTAAAATATTAAAAATGGAAATAAAAATGATCTTCGCTTATTGAAGATCATTTTTACTTTATTCAGATTTCTTCTTATAAAGTTCTATATTGTCCATAGCCACAACTTTAGAAGAGAATTCACCAGGCTTAACACCTTTCAAAACATTTCTCATCACATCACATTTAGCATCTGTATCATCGGCGACATGAACTAAAAAAGCTTCAGGTGTTTTCGGAACAATAGGTGAACCATATTCGGGAATTCCGTGATGAGACAAGATGATGTGAGTTAATAAGTCTGTCTTTTCTTGGTCGATTTTCAACTCTCTGCATTTAGCATTTACTATCATCGCACCTATTTGAATATGACTTTCCAATTTTCCTATTCTTGTATAGTAAGTTCCTATAGGTCCATTGAACTCCTCGACCTTTCCAATATCATGCATCAAAGTACCTGCGATGATATAATCCATATCGAAGACTTCAGGATATAAGCTTGCTATAGCGTAGCCTATCTTGCAAACTGATAACGAGTGATACAAAAGACCGCCTTCATAAGCTTGATGAATACTTTTAGCAGCGGGATAAGAAATATAAGCATCCCAATGATCCTTCAACACGCCTTGAATAACAGCTTTGATTTCAGGGTCTTTAATCTTCTCGATAAATCCGTTAACTTGAGCTACCATGTCTTCAGTCTTATAAGGAGCGGTTTGAACAAACTCAGATCTATCGATCAAATCTTGATTCAATTGATAGACCTTAGCAACCTTCAATTGAGGTTTACCTTTATATTTCAAAACATTTCCTTGAACACCGACGACATCACCAGGAATCAAGATAGAGAAATCACTATCTTGAACATCCCATTTCTTTGCATCTAATGTTCCACTGTTGTCCTGGAAAACTATATTTAAATAAGGCTTTCCACTTCCAGCTATTCCCTTTTCGCATGATTTCACCATGAAGTTGCTATCAATAGCACCTTCAAAATCCATTAAATCTTTAATCAAAGTACAAGTCCTCCTCTTTAATTGCATCTAATATTTCATCTCTAGAAAAACCTTTATAAAGCAAAGATTGATATAATTTCTGCTCTTTTTTCCTAGGTTCAATCTTTAACCGCTTTATTTTATCATAAGAAGATAAAACTGCTTTTCTAAGTGCATCTTTTTGTCTGGAATCAGATGAGAAATATCCATTTTCCATCATCAGTTTTGATAAAAGAGATTCACTTTGTCCTTCATCATATCCTTTTGTATAAAGTAAATATTTAAGCCTATCCTTTAATTTAACGTATGAATCAGATGAATGTTTTCTGATTTCATCATTCAATATTCTAATAATTGCTTCATCATCGATTTCAATCTTGTCGAGAGTATTATCAATAATAGCTGAATCCAACCTATTGTTTTTTAAATCTTTATAAATGTATTCTCTAGAAAAGCCTTTAAGTTTCAATGATTCCACCCTATCTTGAGCATATAAAGAAAAATCTATATATCCTTCTGTAACCATCTTTTGAATCAACAAACTGCTGTCGACATAACTCATCTTTTTTACATCGATCAATTTGTTCTGTAATTCCTTAGGTGAATACAGCCTTCTAGAAAGTAATGAATTGATATAGTCCCTACCAATCTTCTCATCAGTTGTCTTAACAAGACTATCAAATCCAGTTTTAGTCAAAGTCTTGCCTGGATATAGAAACATAGAAAGATAGGAATCTTCGCTTATTTTTACCTTCTTTCCATCAGTAAATTCGATGATAACTTTTCCGTTCTTCTCTTGAACAAGAGTTTTTATAGTCAGTTCACCAGTTGTTTCTTCTCGCTTTTTTGTAGACATACTCGACACTCCTTCCAAAAGCTTCCAATGAGTTCAACTCTTTATTCTTCTTAAATCCAGCATCTTTTATCGATTGAATTTCTTCTTTAGACATTGAGTTGATCAAATCCACTTTTTCTATAAATGTGTCTTCGTTTTGATAAAAGAAACCAGTTTTACCATCGATAATTAATGGTTTGAAGTTCAAATCTTCTCTAACTAAGACTAAGCTTTTGACAGACATTGCTTCAGCGACTGTCAATCCTTGAGTCTCAGTCAACGAACTGGAAACTGTAATATCACAGGCACAATAATATAAAGCCACTTTATTATGATCTACAGCACCGACAAAAATGACATTATTGTTTAATCCTAACTTGTTAGTCAGTTTAATAAGTTCAGCTTTATATCCACCATTTCCGACAATTAACAACTTATATTTATCGCCTCTAACATCTATAAGTCTTTTCAAACAATGAAGAAGAAAATCAATTCCTTTTTCTTTTCCTAATCTACCAACAACACAAAAAGATAAGATTCCATTCAATCCATACTTGTTCCTAATTTCATCAATTTCTTTTGTATCCTTACTTTTTTCAATCAAAGGATTAAAATCAAATCCATTAGGAATGACATTGATATATCTATTGACTCCATACTGCAACAAAGCTTCCTTAGTCTTTTGGGAAGTGGTAATCATCTCATCAGGAGAACTAGCCCAGTTTTTGGAAAACATAGACATTATCTTCGTGGCAGCCTTAGTAGGAATAGGAACATACTGTTTCAAATAAAACGAATAATCAGCATACATCGTGTGATATGTATACACAAAAGGAATATCTAAAAGATTAGCAGTTATTCTTCCAAATGTTCCTATTCCAGCTTCAGTTTGAATATGAATGATATCTAATCTTAATTTCTTTAAATACGAATAAACTTTCTTGCTAAAAACACCCGCCATTCTATATGAATAGAGTTTCTTTAAAGCCAAGCCTGGAATTCTGATGATGTGATCTTTTTCTGTAATTTCTTTTTTACCTTCAAGATTAGTCGTAATGACATAAACAGTATGTCCCATAGATGAGAGTACATCAAAAAGATTCTTAGTAGCAGTAGCTACACCGTTTATATCAGGTGGAAATGTATCAGAAAATAATCCTATTGTCATCGATATCAATTAAAGAGTTGCAATAGCCTTATCTATACGTCTTATTACTTCATCACGTCCTAATATCTTTTGAACATCGAACAAAGAAGGTGAGAGTGTTGTGGTAGTAATACAGATTCTTACAAAAGCTGCAACATCCCCAACGACACCTTTATAAGCAGATGGGTTAGCTTTATATTCTTTTCCGTTAGCAGCAAAGCCAAATGAAACAGCTAATTCCTTAACCTTGCCAAACCAAGTTTGAGTATCTCCAGATAAATCCAAAGAATTTTTATAAGCAGTCAAAACATCTTTAATTAATTGGTGATCAAACTTGCTATCGAATGGAAGAGGTGCGGCATTAAATTTAGATTCATATATATAATTATCGAAGAAAGCAATTTTAGGAAGGATGTCTGAATATTTGACATAATCCTTTCTAGGCTTAGGTTGATCACGTTCAATATTCATTATAGCTTCAAATTTGTCTTTGTTCTTCTCGATGAATGAAGTCAATTCAGGTGAATAAGTCTTTGCCCATTCATAAGCTTCAGAAGAAATTTTATGAGCATCCATATAAGCCAAAACATTTTGAGATATATCACAAAGCTTAGGCAAATCGAACAAAGCACCTTCTCTGCTCATCTTTGTAAAGCTGAATGGGAACTTGAAGACATCCTCTCTAGGGTTAGCGTGCATCCATTCCTCAAAGTTAGAGTTGGAAATAGTTAAAAGATACTCAAGGATTCCTTCTTTTGGATATCCTTCTTGAATAAAGAAAGAAACTGCAGCTTCTTTGTCCTTACGTTTAGAAAGCTTTCTCTTGTTTCCTGTTTCTTTATCCTGAACCAAAATGACAGGGAGATGTGCGTACTGAGGAGCTTCCCATCCCATAGTCTTGAACAACTCAAGATGGATAGGAAGTGAACTCAACCACTCCTCTCCTCTAGTGACACAATTTGTTCTCATAAAATGGTCATCACAAAGGTGTGCGAAGTGATATGTAGGAAGATTATTTCCTTTTCTGATAATGATATCTTGATCATTCTCAGGCAAAGATAATGTTCCTCTTACCAAATCGTGACATTTGAAGAACTTATTGTGATCACCCATAGATTTAAAACGAATAACATAAGGCTTTCCCTCTTTTATAAGTTTGAAAGCCTCATCAACAGTTTTATTTCTGCAGGTTGCATATTCACCGTAATATCCAGGAACAACTTTATTTGCTTCCTGAACTAATCTCAATTGATCTAGATCTTCCTTAGTACAAAAACAAGGATATGCTCTTCCACGCTTAATCAAGTCTTTGATGACTATATCATAAATATGGCCACGATGAGATTGAACATAAGGACCATAGTTTCCTTGTTCATCACGTCCCTCACCCATAAATCCTTCATCTTGCTTAAGACCAAACCAAGCTAATTGATCGACTAACTCATTTCCAGAGCCTTTGATTTCACGTTTCTGATCTGTATCCTCCAAACGGAAGAAATAGACACCATGTGTCATATGAGCGACATAATAAGCAATCAAAGCAGTGAATAATGATCCAGTATGTAAGAATCCAGTAGGAGAAGGAGCAAAACGAGTTACCAAAGCACCTTCAGGTAGATTTCTAGGTGGATAACGCTTTTCCAAATCTTCTACAGTCTCATGAATATCAGGAAAAATCAAATCAGCAAGTTCTTCATTTGTATGCATATAATTACCTCCAATCAATTGATTACCAATAAACCATCTATTGCAAATAAATATTATAAGAAATTATAAACGAATTGTCTCTAATCCAACGGTTTAATGTAGAATTTACCATAGACTTGATAAGTCGATAGAACTGATACAAAGCAATTAGGATCTGCTTCTCTCATCACCTTTATAGCTCTGTTGAGCTCACTCTTAGATACGACCATGTATATGATGTGTCTAGGAGTTCCGGTGAATCCACCAATTCCTGAAACCAAAGTACAGGCATGTGGGAATCCACTTATCAATACTTTTGCCATGTTAGGATCTGCGGTGAACACCTGTAATTCAACCTTTTTGTTCTTGATGTTTATCAAATCGAGCAATTTAGCACCCACGAAGAAGTAAACAATTGTATACAAGGCCATAGTTGTTTGGTGCACACCTTGGTTCCAAGCAGCACCTGCTAAATCGTTTTGGAATTCTGCTGGAATAACATCAGAAGGTGAAAGGATGAAGTGAAGCAATGTGTAAGTCACCACTGTGATCGTATTCAAAACCATCGAATACTTTCCAACCGAAGTCGACTTTTTTTCTGCAAAGAATAATGAAATGATATCGACCGCTCCCGTAGAACTACCCACAGCAAAAGCTATACCCGTTCCTAATCCAGTACATATTCCACCAGCTAATGCACGAGCTAAATAATCAGTATAAATATTAGTGATCTCACACCAGCTTGCAGGAATAATTTTCAAAAACATTGAAGAAAATCCAATATTTAGCAATGTATAAATTGTGAATTTCTTTCCAATCTTAGTCCATGCAAGAATCAGGAAAGGAATGTTTATAGCGATATAAAGTATTGAAATTATTGTATTTTCCTCAATTCCACTACCTGCTTTAAACATTCCTGTAAAAGATAAGATTCTAGTCACGACCTGTGAGAAACCAGAAGCTCCTCCAGATACCAACGAATGCTTTCCTACAATGCTTAGTGCTGTATTGTAATCCAAGCTGTTATACCAAGATTTAAGAGCACTATTATCTATTCCAGTAACACCTGTAGCAGCTTTATAAGCTGTTTCAAGCTGGTGCAACGAATCCGGATTTTCTAAAATAGACGTAAACGGGACTCTCAACGGGTTTGTAAATGCTAAGAATCCATAAGCGAATATGAAGGCCGAAATCAGCGATAATAAAAGTATCCATGCATTTGAGCACACAAAGTTTGTCTTCGGATGATCTAATAGAAAGTCTCTAACTTGGTTCTTCATTATCGTCACCTTATCAGATAACGATTGCTTCTTCTTCACATTTGTATCGCCATCATACGGAATATCAGGTTCCAAAGTCGAATCTTCATTCTTTTTGTTTTTTTTCATAGCTGGTTAATTCCTAACAATATATGATTTTAATCATATATAGGTAAATAGTTTATTACTATTTTTAATTTATAGCGTGAGAAACTGATATCAGTTTTTTTCAAATTAAAAAAACCTGTGTTTTACACAGGTGTCTACTCTAGTTGATTAGTCTTCCTTGACCTTGACGTCAAGAACTTTCTTACCTCTGTAGAATCCACAAGAGGAGCAGATCCTATGAGACTGGATCATAGCTCCACAGTTGCTGCAGCGGGTAAGGTTCTGCTCGGCAAGATGGAAATGTGTTCTTCTAAGACGTTTACGAGTCTTTGATGCTCTTCTTGTTGGGACTGCCATACCTTAATACCTCTCTTCTATTTAATTTAGTTCTCCAAAGCAGCTAAAAAGCTCTGAATAGCAAAGCAATTATAAATATGTAGCAACAATAAGTCAAATTAAACCGACATTTCATTTAAAAAAACATAGATGAAAGTACTTTATAACTAAAAACTAGGCTTTTTTAGGTCTTATAAAATCAACCACAACTAGCATATGAAATAACTTGTATAATTTAAAACAATGATGGGGGTGGGTTATGGATTCGTTAATGGAAAGATTTCTAAAGAAAATAGGAGTCGAAAACATCCAAAGATTCGATGGATGCTATTTTTCAGAACTCGTAAGTGAGAAAAAAGTAAATAGGCTTATCATGGAGATAAGCTGCCCCAGCCTTTTAAACTACGATGATTACAAAGATTTATTTCAACAAATATATAAAATGGCAGAAGATCCTAAGGGATTCGAAACAAGATTATCTTTCAAATACCAAAATGAAGACAAGAATTTACATAATTTTTTGAATTCTTGGCAAAATGATGGTGCCTCTTCTATAGAAACATACTTTGACTATAATTCAAAAGAAAAGCTCATTGTGACTGAATACAATCCTGAAACTGAAATGATAATTAAAGAAGATGTCATTAAATTGAATAACTTCTTATCTAAAATCAATTGTTCAATCAAAGCAGTAGCTAAACAATCCTGTGATGATTTCTTCGATGAACAAATTCCATTAGAAAATGAGGAGCCACCTGTCAATGAAGATGAATATGAGGAAGAGGAAAAATCTTCTAACAAACCTATTATTCAAAAAAATAACGAACCAGAACCTATAGAACCAAAAGAAGACTCTTCTGAAGAAAACGAAGAATTAGATAAGTTTGATGAAGAAAGAGAGAAAAGATATAGGGAGATGGCTATAAAAGCTCATAACGCTAATAAACTAGCCATCGAAGCAGAAGCTGAGAGAAGAAAGCAAGAACGAACTGCTTATCCTGCTATGCTGAAAGATATCGACAATCTAAAAAGAGTCATAGTCAAAGGAAAGATATTCAAAGCTGAAGAAAAAGTAGTCAAGAGTGGAAAGACAATCTTAACCATCGAATACACTGATGGTACTGATTCAATAACATCAATAATATTTGAAGGCAAGAAATTCGATAAGCAATTCTTAGATAGTTTGGTTCCAGGAACAAACATAAAAGTCACAGGAAATGTTGAAAATGACGACTTCACACATCAATTAGTAATAAGACCAGATCAAATAAAGATTTTGCCTGCTGACGAGCCACGTGTCGATCCATGTTTAGATAAAAGAGTCGAGCTGCATCTACATACAGTCATGTCTGCAATGGATGGTTTGACGACTATTACAAACTATGCAAAAATGGCCAAGCAGTTTGGAATGAAAGCCATAGGTATCACCGATCATGGTGTAGTTCAATCATTTCCTGAAGCACAGAAAGCTGAAAAAAGTACAGGTGTAAAAATGCTGTATGGATGTGAATTATATATGGTCGATTCACATCTCGATATCTGCATCAATACTAAGGATATTCTTCTTAACAATGCGGATTATGTAATATTCGATTTGGAAACCACTGGTCTTTCTGCTAGATACGATAGAATCATCGAATTTGGAGCAACAAAATACTCTCACGGTCAAGAGTATGATAAGAGAGATTTCTTTATCAACCCTAATAGAAAACTAAGAGATGTTATTAAAAATAAAACCAACATTACTCAAGAGATGGTCGATGGTGGTAAGCCAATTAAAGAAGCTTTACAAGAAATTCTTGATTACTTTGGAGATGCCGTAATCATCGACCATAACGCAGCATTCGATATCGGATTCTTAAATGAAGCTTTGAAGAAGAACGGTCTTCCTGAAATTAAAAATCCAATCATCGATACCTTGACTTGGTCTCGATATATGTTTCCAAAGCAAAGATCTCATACTTTGGAAGCTGTAGCCAGAACACTAGGAATAGAATACGACGAAACTAAAGTTCACCGTGCTATTTACGATGCTGAAGTTTTGGAAGCTGTCTATATTGGAATGCTCTCAAGAGTAAGTGAAGAGAATCCTAATATTAAAATGGCTGATTTGGCTGATTTGACATCTAAAGATGTCATTTTAAACGCAAGACCTAAACATATCGTAGCCTATGCGAAGAATGAGCAAGGATTAAAAGATTTATATAAAATAATTTCCCTATCATCAACTGATTATTTGTCCGATGTTCCTAAGACACCTAGATTCTTAGTCGATGAGAATAGAGAGAATCTCTTAATTGGATCCGCATGTTTCAATGGAGAAGTATTCGACTCTGCTTTGACTAAATCAGAATCAGTTTTAAAAAGAGTAATGTCTTGGTACGACTATATCGAAGTTCAACCTCCTGCATGTTACAGTTGGCTTATCAACGATGGACAAATATCATCCGAAGAAGATTTAGAGAAAATCATTGCAGATTTGATCAACGCAGCCAAATCCATCAATAAAACAGTAGTTGCTACAAGCGATTGCCATTATCTAAATAAAGAAGATAAAATTTATCGTGATGTTTATATCTTCGCCAAAGGACTCAAAGGTGCGTTGCATCCTTTGAATCCATATAGAAGAAAGAAGCAAAAGCCATATGAAAACCCTGACCAGTATTTTCTTTCAACCCAAGAGATGAAAGATGCTTTTAGTTTCTTAAAAGATGAAGAATTAATAAATGAAATAGTAGTTACCAATACCAATAAAATAGCCGACATGTTAGAACCTTTAAAGCCTACTAAAGATAAGCTTTACCCGCCTTTCATCAAAGATTGTGATAAGAACTTAATAAATTTAGTCTATAAAACCGCAAAAGAAACATACGGAGATCCATTACCAGATATTGTTAAAACCCGTTTGGAAACTGAATTGAATGGTATAGGAACAAACGGTTACTACGTCATTTATTGGATTGCATCAGTTCTAGTTAGACAAGTCAACGCTTCAAACCACCTTGTCGGATCTCGTGGTTCGGTCGGTTCATCTTTGGTCGCCACGATGTCAGGAATTACTGAGGTCAACCCTCTTCCCCCGTATTGGCTCTGTCAAAAATGCAAACATTTGGAATGGGCGGATTTATCTATCGCCGATGATGGATTCGACTTACCAGATAAAGATTGTCCTAACTGTCATACACCTATGCATAAAGACGGACACAACATTCCTTTTGAAACATTCTTGGGCTTCCACGCCGATAAGGTTCCTGATATCGATTTGAATTTCCCTTCTGACTTCCAAGCACAAGCACATGAAATGACACGTGAATTAATGGGTGCAGGAAATGTTTATAAGGCAGGTACAATTCAAACAACAGAAGAGAAAAATGCTATTGGTTATGTCAAATGTTATTACGAAAGCCAAGGAATAGACCCTAAAACTATAAGACCTGCTCAAATAGATAGATTGGCTCAAGGATGTATTGGAGTCAAAAGAACAACAGGACAACACCCGGGTGGAATTATTGTTATACCTAGCAACATGTCCGTATTCGACTTCACTCCTTACCAATACCCCGCTAACTCCGAAGATGCTTCTTGGAGAACAACACATTACGACTTCCACGCCATTCACGATAACGTATTAAAATTTGATGAATTAGGCCATGTAGATCCGTATGCTGTCAAGATGATGTCTGATATGTCTGGTGTAGACTGGAGATCTATTCCTTTCGATGATAAAGGAACTCTATCATTGTTCTGGTCTCCAGAAGCTTTGAAATTGAAAAAAAACATATTAAAGCAGAAGACAGGTGCATTAGGTCTTCCTGAATTTGGAACAAATCTAGCGAGAAAGATCTTGGAAGAGACAAAGCCGAGATCTTATGGTGACTTGGTCAGAATCTCCGGTCTATCACATGGTACCAACGTCTTCCAGGGAAACGCTGAGGATTTAATCGTATCTGGTAAAGCCACACTTCGTGACGTCATCGGATGTCGTGACGACATCATGCTTCAATTGCACCAAAGATGGGGGGTTCCTTCAGACAAAGCTTTCACAATCATGGAATATGTCCGTCATGGTTTCTATCCCAATAATGTAAAACCCGAAAAAGGAAATGAATACATCGAATTGATGCACAAATATAATGTCAGCGAGGAATATATAGAGTCTTGTAAAAAGATTGCGTACCTGTTCCCAAAGGGACACGCTTGTGCATATGTTATGATGGCTGTTCGTGTCGCATGGTACAAATTACACAAGCCTGAATATTTCTATGCCACTTATTTCACTTTAAGATGTGATGCGTATGATATAAAAGTTATGCAAGGTGGACAACAAGCTGCATTACGTTGGTTAAACGCTTATAATAAAAAGCGTGAAAATCATATTCACACTGAAAACAAGGAAGATAACTTAGTCAACACCATGACAATCCTCGTAGAGATGACCGATAGGGGAATCAAGATGGGAAAACTTAGCGTGGACAAATCAGCAGCGACGATGTTCACTGTAGATCCTAAGACCCATGAAATCATCCCTCCTTTCTCAAGTATAGATTCTTTAGGTCAATCTTTGGCAACAAAGATTATCGAAGAAAGAAACAAAAAGAAATTTACTTCTATCGATGACTTTGTCTCTAGATGCAAAGTCTCTCCAGCAATAGTCGCTTCATTGAGAGACTTAGGTGCATTCGGTGATCTTCCCGAAGCTGCACAAATGACTTTGGATGAATTCATGTAAAGGAGGATAAAATGATAAAATCTCTATTAGAAATTGGAAAATGTTTATTATTTATAATTCTTTTGCCATTACTAATTATTCTTTCTATTCCATTAGGAATTTATGCTTTTATAAACTATGTGATAGGAGTAATAAATACATTTAGAGGTAAGAAGCCTTCCATAGTCACCGAGTTCGATCAAAAAGAAACAGATGATGCTATGATCAAAGCAAATCCATATCTTGGTGAAAACCCATATGCCCAATATATGCAAGAAACCACAGTTTCAAATAATACTATCAATTCAAACAACGTGACTAACTCAAATAACACGACAAATTCTAATAACACGACAACTAACAACACTACTAACTATATATTCAACAACGTCAATCCTTTCCAACAAAATCAACAAGTCCAGCCTAAAGATGAGAAAGAAGAAATAAGAGATGAAGATGGTATCATGACGTTCACACCCGAAGATAGGAAGATAGAAGATAGCGACAAAAAAATACTTGAAGCGGATGTCAAAGAAGTTCCTCTCACCGACTATAGACAAATAGAAGAAAGGTATAAGCAGATTCAAGATAGCAGCAGTAATCAATCTCTTCCTGTATCAAATAAAAAGGAGGAGAACTGAATATGCAATACACAAATCCAATTACTATCGATGGAACTTTGACTGCTAGAATCACATTCATAATTTTTATCATTCTTCTATTCTTAATCATCTGCGGATTTTCGTCATTAGAGATGAAACTAGTCAACAAACAAGCTAAGGAAGTGGATAGATATATGGCTGGAGTAATAGCAAACAAATTGCTTCACTCACCTCAAGATTACAAAAAAGCATCACTTAAAAAATCCAGATATCTTCTTTTCAAAAGAACCTGGATTCCATTCACATTCTTAGTTATATCCATCATCATATTTCTATCTTACCTAGGTGGTGTGTTCAGCTTTAGATTAGACAACAACACATCTATCGAAGAAATCCAAGCTATGACTGACAATGTGTGTCATTGGGGATTGGCTAGTTTCTTAAATTTTGAGCCGATATTCATAGATACAGGATGGGGATTTAATTTCATAGCCGGTTTTAGCGGATCTATTCCATTCAATGGTCTAACTTTCTACGTCATCTATACAAACATAACGACATTCATAGTTTGTCTTTGGATTTTCATTCAGCTCCAAGGATTTGCTGTTAGATTTGCCTATACAAATCATGTGGCAGAGACTAGTTGGAATTTCCAAGGCAATGGATTAGCAAAGGATTAAAACAAAGCTAATATTCCTAAAACCATCAAGACTAAAGACCCTAAGAAATTAGCAATTCTTTGATACTTCTCACCGAATATTTTTCCTAAGAATCCACCCAACAGACACATTAAGAATATCACCGCAAAGAAGACTCCAAATGAACATAAGGCTAAAGACCAATCCAATTGACCGACATAAGAGAATCCAACAGCCAAGGCATCCAATGATGTAGCCAAGGCCTGAAGAAGTAAAGAAACTAGGAAGGAAGCTATTAATTTTCCTTCCCTTTTTTGTTCTTTACTTTCTGGATGAATTATTTCTTCTAATCTCTTCTTATTCAAATACTTGGTTTCATGAATTAGATAAACTCCTAAAGCTTTGCATTTTTTATGGTCCTCATATCTGAGCTGTTCTATGCCGTGTTCTTCATCTCTTTTTAGTTTTTTACCTAATTCTTTATATTCTCTTTTAATCTCTTTTAAATCTTTTCCTTCTGCTACAAGTTTTCTAATATATTTTTCACCATCAAAATCTACTGATTTAGCTAATTTTTCCATCTTGTCAACATGAATATCAAATATCTGCTCACCAATTCCTTTTAATCCTATAAAGAGAAGAATTCCAAAAGAAATCCATTTTGTATAAGCTTGAATCTGCTCGACAAATAAAGATCCAAAGAAATAACCTATAACCGGCATTATAAAATGGAACAATCCAAAGGTTAAAGCAGCAATGAAAATGAATAAGATTCTTTTATTCTTAACTCTTTCATCTGTAGCATTGATTGCTGAAGCACATAAAGAATCGACACTCAAGGCCAAAGACAAGATTAATATAGAGCCCCAAAACACACCATCAGATGTATTTAAAGAAGTATTTATCAATTTGTAAATCCTCCAAAACCTTAAATAGATTATTTATTAATTTTCAAGAAGTCAATATTAAAAAGTCTTTTATTTATCGTATTTATTTAATTGAAATTGATTTTCAATTAAAGATTTTATTATTGAAATTGTTTTACAAATTCAAATCATAAAATTAATTAATATCCATCGAATGAATTAATAATCATTATTGTTTTCTATAAGATTTTGAAATAAACTCCGGCTGATGATAGCCGAAGTTTTGAAATGTTATTTCAATTTTTAAAAACTCTTGGTATTAGAATTTTGAAGCTTTCTCATGCAATGAAGAAAAGATATGCGATACACCGGATTTAGAAATAAAAATTCCATCTTCAGTGATTAGTTCAGCCAATTCTCCAAAGCTAGAATCGGGATGACTCAATCTGGCTTTCATCACTGCTTGAGTCTTGATATCAAATCTATCCATAGAATATCTGGATAAAAGTTTATTGATATCTTCTATATTCTCCTGACCTTTCTTTAATGATTTCGAATAATTATGAGCAGCACAAATGTCGAGCCTATTCTCATTATTTATAAGATCCTTAGTCACTCTAGCATTCTCATAATTCAACATTGAATTAGTAGCACCTATATATGATAAAAACATCGCTATCTCACTGCTTCTCTTTAAATAAACTATCCATTTATCTCTTCTTTGAATTACTTTGGCTGAAAATTCCTCAGTCGATTGCAATGCTTCCATCACTCTAGTAGCATCATCTTTGTTGGAAAAAGATATCTCTAAAAAGTATGACTTAGAAGATGGCGCATTGACACTTCCTCCAGCCATGAAAGCACCGGCTAAGAAATATCTTAAGTTCTCTTTATTCAGCATAGATCTCAAAGGAACTGGTTGAAAGTTCTTCATGACTTTCAGTTCTGATAAGATTTCATAGGTCTTTTTCGATTCAACTTTGATGACATAAACCATCGATTTATTGAATCTCATCTTTCTTTGATAAATAATTCTAGGCGTTATGTCATACATATCTTTAACCAAAGAAAATATCAGTTTTGCGACGGAAGCAATTTCAGTCTTATATGTTATAGATGGAACTGATCCTAAAGAAGTTTCGCCATTGATTCTAGTAAAACCTGAAAGAACACCAAAACGCATTATTTTGGATTTATAAGGTAAATTCGCAATCTCAGCTTTCACTTCTTTAGCAAAAGTCATTATCTTCTTCTCGTCGCTCATAAACTATCTCCAATATATATTAGCTAACTTGATCCATACCTGTAAGCAATCTATAAATCATAACTCCAGCTATGGCTCCATCATATACTGCTGTAGCTAAAGTTTTCAAGCTCTTTTGAACTACATCACCACAAGCAAATGCACCCTTCACAAAAGTTTGACAGTCTTTTCCAACAGCGATGTTGTCTTGATCATCGACTATTTCTTTTAACAAGCAATAATCAGTATTTCCAATCATTCTAGATTTGCTAGGCAAATCATAGATTCTATCCACATCTTCAGGAAGAGAATCACTAATCTCGACATTTTCCAAAGATTCAACTTCTTTGACTAAGACTGAAGGAGCTTCGATGTTGTCTCTTATTATATAAACCTTCCTAGCTTGTTTAGATAAAGATAAAGCACCCATATAGGCCACCTTGCCTCCACCTACTACAGCTACTTTTTTATCCTTTATTCTATCGATATCCAATAATGGATTATCCATTACTTCAATTCCATTATAATTAATAGTGCTCTTTGATTTCAATCCACTTGCGATGACCACAGCTTTAGTCTTGTATTCACCATTCTTAGTCTTTACTACAAACAATCCATCGGAATTTTTATATAAAGCTAAGACATATTCATTGACCACTTCAATATTGTTGAATTTCAATTGTTTTTCAAATTCATCAGCCAATTGTCTTCCACTTCCTTTAAATCCGGAAAAATCATCGATTGTTTCTAACTTCAAAACATGACCACCTATTTGTCCACCCTCAAAAGCAAGAGGTTGAATTCCCATACGTGAGAGATAAATACTAGCGGTGACACCACCGACACCTAAGCCTATTACGATTGCAGGCTCTATTCTTTCTTCACTCATTCTATCTCCCCTTTCTGTTTAAAAATCTAACCGCAGAATACCCGGCTTTAGATCCAGTTCCAACCGCTGTGGCCACTTGTCTCAATGGAGTATTGATGCAGTCTCCGCATCCAAACAATCCAGGAACATTAATACAGTTCATATCATCATCCACATCGATATATCCTCTCTCATCAAGGCTATTTTGAATTTGAATAAACTGTGTAGTTGGAATAGATCCAATATAGATAAAACACGCATTGACTGAAATCTTTTGAGTTGTCTTATCAGATTCATCATTAGGATCTTTGATAGTCAAACTCTCCAAATGCCCTTCACCATCACATTCAGTCACAACTGCAGGTGCGATGATATTAGTATTAGATAGAGATTTAAACATTTCCACCGCTTTACTAGGTGCACGGAAAACATTTCTTCTGTTTATTAAAGTAACTGACTTACAAATAGAGGCTAAATAAATTCCTTCCTCAAATGCTGAATTGCCGCCACCTATCACAGCGACATCCTTGTTTCTATAAAGAGGTCCGTCACAAATAGCACATCTAGAGAATCCTCTTCCTTTAACTTTGGTTTGACCTGGCACAGCATAAGGACGATAGTGTGTTCCCGTCGCTATGATAACTGCCTCATAATAGAAAACACCTTTAGCTGTAGTCAAAACAAATTCATCACCATCTTTAGTCAAATTCTTGACATTTGAATGAATGATATGAAGTTTATTATCTCTAGCGGTTTGATCAAATTTCATAGCCAAATCCATTCCACCACCCATAAATCCAGGGTAATTATCGATTTCAGCTGTTTGATTTACCATTCCACCGGCTAATCCAACTTCATAAATATCAGGATCAAATCCCCACTGTTTCAAAAGAACACCAGCTGTAACTCCAGCAGGTCCTAATCCTATGACAGCTACAGGTTTAACTTCTTTAACGATTGTATTTTCCATCGACTATAAACTCCTTTATATCTTCGAAAGAATCAAACTCATAATCACGTTCTTCTTTAGGAAGACCTTTTAAAGACCAGGTGACTAATCCAGATATTATCCCGGCTTTCTTTCCAGCTACAATATCAGTTGAAGAATCACCGATAATCAATGTCTTTTCCTTCGGGGATTTTAATAGATTCAAACATTTAAAGACACCTTCTGGATTAGGTTTTCCAACTTTTACATCGTCCAAGGAAACAATTTGAGGAATGAACTTGATCAAACCAGTAGATTCCATACAACGTTTTGCACTAGCAAATTTCTTGTTTGTCAACAAGATCATCTTTACTCCGGTATTAAATATAGACTCTATAGCATCCATCTCACCAGGGTAAAGGGTCAATAATTTAGATTGATTCTCTTTAGAATACTTCTCAAATTCGCCTACACTTTCCTCGAGTGGGATATCAAGGAATTGCCTCTTCATTGTATCTACGACTGATGGGCCTGAGAATCCCAGAATTTCTCTTAAATGTGGATAATAACCAGGTCTATACTTTTGATACATATGAACATAGTTCAGAACTACATAGAGATCTGAATCAATAAGGGTTCCATCCAAATCCCAAATAATGGCCTCTATATTATTTTTCATTTGTTAGAATCTCCATAAGCCAACTTTCTATTCAAAGGATCTCCATCTGCTCCATTCACAAAGAAATGAACAAATCCATCCGGTAAATGTAATTTACCTTTTCGATACAATTTGCAGCAGACTTGATTTCCCATAAACAAAACTAATCCAACACCAAAGAAGACCCAAGCCATTACATAAGCACTGGAAACTGTTTGACCAGCAGATTGATGCATATTGAATGCTCCAAACCTAATATTCTCAAGAACAATTCTTGTCAATCCATACCATATGAAGTATCCGAACAATCCATCGCCATGTTCATGCCATTTTCCTAGGACGTCTTCAAAGAAATGAGTCAATAAGAAATAGCCACCCACATTTATAAGGCCTTCTATCAAGAACAAAGGAACATACATCTGCGATTCATTTGCTAAAGCAGAGGTTCCGTTATATCCCATTTGATTGATGACAAAGCCTGGTAATCCACCATAAGCTGATATATCTACGACATTGCCAAAGACTTCAGCATTGACGAAATTTCCCCATCTTCCAATCATCTGAGCTACTAATACAGTAGGAACAGCCCAATCTGCAGCCTGTAATAGATTGGTTCCTTTTCTTCTCACCTTAACAAATCCAATTCCAGAAAGAATTCCAAATAACGCTCCACCTTGAATAGCCATTCCTCCTTCCCATATGAAGAACATTCTCCAAGGCTCAGCTGCAAACTCCTGCCAGGAAGCTATGACATACCACAATCTTCCACCTATTATTCCCATAGGAAAGGCAAAAAAGAACAGGTTAATAAAGAAATCTTTAGGATAACCATCTTTATAAGCTCTATAAGAAGACAATGCTAGTGCGAGCAATGCTCCAACAAGGTAAGACATCGCATACCATGTGATTCCTTTCAATCCCCAACCATCAGGGAAAGGGATTATATATGGGTTTAAAGGATTTCCTCTAGTGAACAAATCCATATTTATCTTCCTCCACTATTACGACGATTTATCTCCATGAATCTTCTTTGGAATTCATAAGATGAATCATATCCATAATCTTTGAGCTTGAAATTAGTAACAGCAGCTTCGATAATTTGTGCCATGGAACGTGCAGCAGAAACTGGAAGCTCGACCATAGGTCTTTTCACACCCAATATCTCGATATGGTCATTTCTCATCCCAAGTCTTTCCATAGGCTTAGATTTATCGAACGGAACAAGATTTATTGCATAGTCGATATTAGCTGATGCCTTAGTAGCATTGATTCCAAACATTCTTCCCACATCGATAACACCAATTCCTCTAACTTCCATCATTCCTTTTAAAACATCAGGACATTTTCCTACCAGTGTTCCTTTAATTAAACTTATTTCCACCATATCATCAGCCACCAAACGATGACCTCTCTTAATCAAGTCCAACGATATTTCTGATTTACCTATTCCGGAATCACCGATGAGCAATGTTCCCATCCCATATAATTCGAGAAAACATGCATGGAGTGTTGTATGAGGAGCTAATCTGTTAGATAAGTAATCCAATATATCGTACTGAATATGAGATGTACCTGACTTTGTCGAAAATACAGCACAATCTTTCTTTGTAGCTGCCTCAAACAAAGCTTTAGGGCACTCAAGTCCTTGGCAAATAACAATTCCAGGACACGCAGGATCACAAAGCTTTTCAAAGTTCTTATATAGTTCATCAGGTTCTATCATTGAAATCAACGACATTTCCTTGTTTCCAATCAAAGAAATACGTTGAGGTTCATGGTCTGTCCAAAATCCCATAATCTCAGGTCCAGGTCTATCAGTCTCAGGAGCTGCTATAGTTCTAGATATAGCTTTGATAGATCCTACCAAAGTCTTCATTCCGAAATGAGCAGCCAATTCCATCATCGTAACAGTATTACTCGGCATACAAAAAACCTCCCATATGAAGTTAATTATAACCCATTATTAGGAGGTCTATCTTTAAAGCCTATTAAGTTTTGACTTTGTTTTTTATCTAATCAATTTAAAAAGTAAATTTCTCAAGTCTTCTACAGATCCTACTGTTCTATTTGGATTTAATTCCATCAATTCATCCTTGTTCTCAGGATGGTCGTAATAGACAGATATGATGTCGACTCCAGCCGCCTTCATCGCCTTGATATCAGAGGCTAAATCACCGACATAAATAACCTCTGCTCTATCAACACCAAACTTCCTCATCAACACTTTAATAGTTTCAGCTTTGTTGACACCTTTAGGAGATCCTACTTCAATATCTTCGAAGAATCTCAAGAAATTCAGTCTCTTACCTGTTATATCTAAAGACTCTTTAGTTCTTCCTGTGACACATCCCAACCTCAAAGTCCTTCTAGTATCCAATTCCCTCAGCAATTCACCGATTCCAGGAATGAGTTTAGGAATATAAGTCAAGTCATTTTCTTCATAATGTTGGAGATATTCTTTGAATGCATTATCGGCTAAAGTTGGATTCTTCAACAAGCCTCTAAGCATTCCTACTTCATCTGGTCCGTAAAACTTTTTGATGTCTTCTCTAGTCTTTATTTTGCTATCGTAGTTTTTCAATGTTTCCATCATCGAATCCTCTACTAATTTAGCAGACGATATCAAAGTACCATCAACATCGAATACGACAACGCTTTTCTTTAAAGTAATCATGTTTAATCTTGTCCTTTCATCAGTGCTTTAGCTAATATCTTCTTCAAATATTGACCAGTATATGAATTATTGACTTCACTGACTTCTTCAGGTGTTCCTGTAGCTATGATCGTTCCACCTCTATCACCACCATCAGGTCCTAAATCAATAATATAGTCAGCACATTTTATCAAATCCAAATTATGTTCGATAACTAAAACAGTATTTCCATTATCTACCAATGATTCCAAAACAGATATCAGCTTCTTTATATCATCTACATGAAGTCCAGTTGTAGGTTCATCCAAAATATAAAGTGTATTTCCATCACCTTTTCTTTGAAGTTCATTGGCCAGCTTGACTCTTTGAGCTTCACCGCCAGATAGAGTTGTCGATGATTGACCTAAATCCATATAGCCTAATCCAACTTCGACCAAGGCTGAGATTTTCTTTTTAATAGCAGGAATATTTTTAAAGAAGTCATACGCTTCATCAATAGTCATATTTAAGACATCATAAATGTTCTTTCCCTTATATTCTACTGATAATACATCATCGGAATATCTCTTGCCGTGACAAACTTCACACACGACATCGACATCAGGTAAAAAATCCATCGATATTCTTTTAACACCACAACCTTGGCAGGCTTCACATCTTCCACCCGGGGTATTGAAAGAAAACATAGTCTTAGTTATTCCTTTTTCCTTAGCATCTAATGTTTGACTGAACAATTCTCTTATGTCATCAAATAATCCGATATAAGTTGCAGGATTGGATCTAGGAGTTTTACCAATAGGATCCTGACTGACATTTATAACTGTCGATATGTTGTTATATCCTTTAATTCCATTACATTCTCCAGGTTTCTCATGTCCAATCCCGAAATGAGCAAGAATATTCTTGTATAAGACTTCATTTATCAAGGAAGATTTGCCAGATCCTGAGACTCCAGTAACACAAACAAACTCACCTAAAGGAATTTTCACATCTACATTCTTAAGGTTATGACATCTAGCACCTTCTATCGTTAAGTAACGAGTTGTTTTTCTTCTGATATCAGGAACAGGAATGTATTTTCTCCCCGCTAAATAATCACCAGTAATTGATTCCTTTGAATTTTCTAAATCTGATACTTGTCCACAAGCAACTACTTTTCCACCATTCTTTCCGGCACTAGGTCCAATATCCACAATATAGTCAGCAGCTCTGATCGTATCTTCATCATGCTCGACTACAATCAGTGAGTTTCCTAAATCTCGCATTTCTTTTAAAGATGTGATCAATCTATCATTGTCTTTTTGATGAAGTCCAATCGAAGGTTCATCCAAAACATATAAGACTCCAGTCAATTTACTTCCTATTTGTGTAGCTAATCTAATGCGCTGAGATTCTCCGCCAGATAGAGTCATAGACATTCTAGATAAAGTTAAGTAATCAAGACCTACATCTACTAAGAATCCAAGTCTATCCTTAATTTCCTTTAAAACTAATTCAGATACTTTCTTATCTCTATCCGATAGATTTAAATCGTTGAAGAAATTCAACAGTTTATCTAACGATAAATTTGTCGCATCAAAGATGGATAATTCACCCACTTTAATAGACAAGACTTTATCGTTGAGCCTAGCACCATGGCAAGTAGGACAAATGGTACTCGTCATAAAAGTTTCGTACCATTCTTTCATCCATGTCGAAGTTGTTGTCGCATATAACCTATCAATTCTAGTCTTTATTCCTTCAGAAACACTGGAATGAATTTCAGTTCCAGACATTGTGGTATATACATAATTAACTTCATCTTCAGGCCCATAAAAGATAATCTTTTTTTGCCTTTCGGACAATTTATAGAAAGGAACATCCATATTGATGTGTTGTGATTTGCATAACTTTTGGAATGAGAACCACTCTTTATTATCCTTGGGTTTACCCATAGGCTTTATTGCACCTTCATTGATAGATAACTTATTATCGGGTACAATCAAAGTTGGGTCAGCTGATATCTTTATACCCATTCCTTTACAATCTTGACAAGCACCCAAAGGATTGTTAAATGAGAATAATCTAGGTTCCAATGGTGGAACTGTGAATCCACATATAGGACAGCTCGAATGTTCACTATAAAGGACTTCAGGTTTATCATCAACTTGAACAATAACATATCCTTTAGCAAAGTCCAAAGCGACTCTAAGTGAATCGAAAACACGCGACTTCGATGTCGCCTTCAAAGTAAATGTATCGATATGAAAATCGATTGAATGTTTTTTCTTTTTATCTAGCTGAGGTGCTTCTTGATAAGATTGCAATGGAGCACCATCAATTTTCATCTTCCTATCTCCGCTAGCCATGAACTTTTGAATTGTTTCTATATGTGTTCCTTTTTCATTTCTGACTACCGGTGCAAGAATATTTATTTTAGACCCTAAAGGATTTTTTAAAACGATATCAGCTATTTGTTGAAGAGAGAAAGGCTTTATTGGAAGATTGTGCGTAGGACAATAGGCTACACCTATTCTCGCCCATAATAGACGCAAATAATCATATATTTCCGTAACTGTTCCAACAGTAGAACGAGGATTGTGAGATGTCGTTTTTTGGTCTATAGAAATTGCTGGTTGTAAACCATCTATTGAATCTACATCAGGCTTTTGAAATCCACCTAAAAACATGCGTGCATAAGAAGACAAAGATTCGATATATCTTCTTTGTCCTTCAGCAAAAATAGTATCAAATGCTAAAGTTGATTTTCCCGATCCTGATACACCTGTAAATACGACTAGACTATCCTTAGGAATATTTACATTTATATTTTTAAGATTATTTTCTCTAGCACCAGTTATAACAATCCAATTCTTTAAGTCCATAGCATTCAACCCCGCAAGCTTATATTTTACCTTATTAATAGATTATGAACAATAAAGAGTAAAGGCAACCAAATATTGCTGATACTTTAACGATTTAGTAAGACAATATTCGTGGTTTAGAAAGAAATTTCTCATAATATTAGAAGCTATAAATTCAACAAATCAAATACCTTATTAAAGAAAAATAGAATTCACTAATTACAAATTAGCAATACATTGAATCTATCTTAACTGTCACAAACTGAAATTTTTTGAATTTGTGACAATGGCAACATAAATGGCAATATAAATGGCAATATAAATTCTGATTTGTCCAAGAATGAGCTGTCTCTTATAGGCGTGCTTATTCAAAAGCCTGGAATCGCGCTAACGGAAGCTGCTGAAATTCTTGGAGTATCCAAAAGAACGGCTTCGAGAATATTTGCCAGCCTTCAGGAAAAGGGATGTGTTAAGAAGGAAGGCTCAAACAAAAACGGAGTCTGGAAGGTTGTAAAATAACTGTAGAATTAACTACTCTAATTAAAACTATACAGATTTTTTAATAGCGCTTATACTCTTGAAGGAAGCACAAGTGCTTATTGTAATACGTCGTACATATCTTCAAACTTTACAATTCATGCTTGCATAGAAAATAGGTGTTTTCATATTTCCTCTCACTAGGATGGTTGTCTTCAATTTCCTATTGACCTGTTGAAAAACACATCCGGTTGATATGTTCCTTTCATAACCTACCCTGTAATGGTTGACATGTTCCTCGTATGTCGCCGACACATGTGGAGACTATAGTTGCACTGACGAGGAAAAACGGATAAAAAGGCCTGAAATAACGTCAAAATCGGCACATTTTAGATAACGGAGAGGCGATGGGCCTCTCTTTTTCTTACTAAAAATCAGTCTTGATTCTTCCAAAAGCGAAGGAAAGCGGCTTTTACTAGTATGAGGAACCATATCTACCGTCCGACCATTCAGTACGGCAATATAGTATCGATTGGTGGATATGAGAAATTAGGACGAAAAGTGCTCGAAAGCCTGACTCGCACCGATTGAACTTCGTCTTCAAATCAGAGCTGGACCACAGGGACTTCATCGGGAATTTCGATGTCCCGAAAGCAATGAGGATCGGAGAGTTCGACTGCGATTGCGACCATTGCATTTTCGAGAAGGGCCCATCGGGGGAAAGAAGGAAGGTTTTTCATAAGAAGGTTCACGTCGCCATCAGCGTGAGCACCGGAGGATACGAGAATGAAGACAGAATACAGATCGATTAGCAGTATCTCACCCCGTTGGAATCTGAGGTGCCCCAGATGAGGATCACTGAGGAATGCAACGAGATGGCAAAGGATGGATGGGCACTATGCCAATCCAACATCATCGACGAATGCAACATCATGTTGTTATTCAAGAGAAACTAAACATGTGAACAAGTCTCCGTAGTGGGGACTTTTTCTATGGTTTTGTTTGGTTGAAAGGATTAAAGATTTTCGGAAATTTCTTTTTGAGCTATGGAATATTTGGGCTTTTATTCTTCACTTTATTCTTCACTTTTCAGAGTAAAGAAAAGGCAATTGTCGAGGACATTCTTGCACTTTATGGAATCTCACGAATGTTGTGATGAAGAGACATTTATAATACAAATCTGCTTTATTTTTCACGGAAGAATTGAAATATTTAGTCAATTAAAATATAATTAAATTGCTAAGTGACTAAATAAAAAGGAGCGTGACGCCTATGTTTCATGAATCAAATGTCGTTGAATTGAAGAGCAAACTGATCGACGAGGTTAAAAATGAAATCATTGCTTTTCTGAATACAAAAGGCGGGAAGATCTACGTCGGGGTGAACGACGATGGAACGATCAATGAATCGTTTCTTGAGGAGAACAGGGACGCTCTTTCCCTGAAACTGGCATCATGGCTCCAGGAGGCGTTCTATCCTCTTCCGTCGAACCTCGTCACCTTCGATTTCGACGAGGATGGTGTGCTTGAGATTGACGTCGAAGAAGGAAACAACAAACCATATTACCTCAGGGAAAAAGGCCCAAAGCCGAGCGGCGTGTACAAAAGGGTTGGGACATCCATCCGAAAATGCAGCGAGGACGAGATCCTCAAGATGATCATGGATTCCAAGGCCTATGACTACGAGAGCGACATCAGCGACAACCAGGATCTGACCTTCCGCTTCTTGAGCAAGTTCTGCGATGAGCACGAGATTGATTTCGGCAACAAGCAGATGGTCACCCTTGGATTAAGAAGAGCGAACGGGGCATACACCAACCTCGGCTTGCTTCTTTCGGATGAGTCGCCCGTGTGCGTGAAGGTCGCCGAATACGACGGTCAAATGAACTTCAAGCTCAAGAAGACGTTCGAAGGCTCTCTGCTCAAAGCCCTATTGGATACCCAAGAGCAAGCCGAGAGGATGAATGACGTCTCTGCGGTCATCGACAGAGTCTCATGGAAAAGAATCGAGACGCCCTCATATCCAGGAAACTCTTTACGCGAGATCATCCTGAACGCCTTCTGCCACACGAACTATTTCATCAGGTCGAACATCAAGGTCGAGTTCTACAAGGACAAGGCGAAGATCACAAGCCCCGGCGGACTGTATAAGACGACGCTCGAAGACGTGCTGAAAGGCGTCCAGACCTATAGGAATGAGAGACTGGTCCATCTGCTTGATAAACTAGGCTTGATTGAGAATTATGGGACGGGAATACCGAGAACCCTGAATGCCTACAAAGGCACCGGCAAGGAACCCGAGTTCTATGACAGCGAGAACTTCTTCATCGTGTATCTCCCAAACCTAAATTACAATGACGAAATAAATGACGAAATAAATGACGAAATAAATGACGAAATAAATGACGAAATAAATGATTTGGGGTTGTCCATCATAAGAACGGTGAAAAGCAATCCGGGAATAAAGGCTGATAAGATCTATGAGATTCTATCCGCTGACGACAAAGGAATTACTTTGAATATGGTAAGAAATTCGATACGAAGGGAATTGGGCAAGTACATCGAATTGAGGGGCTCCAGGAAAACGGGTGGCTATTACCTAAAAGACGTTTCCAACAATGCTGGAGAATGATATGGAAAGCAAAAGGCACCAAAAGCTCCTTGAGCATTACAAAGCCGTTCTAGGTGAAGAGCCTGCTTTCAGCCTGAAGTTGAAGAAGAATGTCCTGCCAAATGACATGAAGCCGATAACGACATTAGTCTTCAAGCCGACGGACGAATTGCCTTTTTGGAAGCTATGCACCATTGGCGCAAGCGACTATCTGATGCCTGAGCGCGACATCGGATGGGGTAGCAAGGCCAACCCCAGAAACGAGTACATGATGCTCATATCCCTGGAAGTGGAAGTCGATGAGTCGAAGGCCGAATGGCTTTTCCTCAACTCCCTTCTTTGGTCCACCGCGGAATACGCCTTTAACAAAAAGGAGGCAATCACGGTCTCCGATACGATAGACATGGGAATCAAGGGGAAATACTGCGGAACGATATTGCTTTTGCCTGAGGCGTTCAAGACTCCGAAAATCGTGAAATGCTATTACTCAAAGCACAAATACATCAGCGTCTTCCAGGTCATGCCGATAACGAGAAAGCTGCTATCCGAAAAGCTTAGAAAATGGACAAACGGGATCTATTGGCTCATGGAGTATTTCTATACGCACGACGATGACTACAAACTCATAGCTTCTAAGCCGTATGCCACGCTGTGAAACGGTGGTATGAATGGATGTCGATTAAATAATGCCTATTTGAAATCCCTGACTCTCCGCGTGAAAGACGACCTCAAAAGCGAGACCATATACAATTACCCGTATTCCGCGGTCGAAGAGCTTTTGACGAATGCCATCGTGCATAAGAACTACGAAAACCCTAGAAGCGTCCAAGTATATGTCTATGATGACTCCATTGTGATAACCAACTACAACAAGCCGATTCCACCAATAACAATACAAGACCTAAACACGAAAGATTCCTTCCCAAACAGGATGTATGAGAGCCCCTCTATCCGTGAGATGTTCAGATCTCTCGATCTTATCGAGTCTTTCGGCTCTGGGGTCGGCAAAGCGAAACGCGCCATGGTTGAGAACGGAAGCGATGGTATCCATTACCAGGAATACGACGAGAACATCGACATCACATCCGTCATGATACCGATAAGCACGAAGTACCTTCAATATTCCTATAGGGCAATGGATTTGGCTACGAAAGACCAAAATTTGGACTTTGAAGGCCAAAAAACTACCTCGAAAGACCAAAATTTGGACTTTGGTGGCGAGAGGATAAAGATTAATAGCGTGGACGCGATAGGCATCATCAACAGATCAACGTATTCCAATTCCATCAGGAAAACGCTGACCGCCATCTTTGATCGTTTCTTCAACGAAGAGTTCAGCCGGGCGGACATCGTGTCTTACCTCAACGCCTCGAAGTCGGCTAGCACTAATTACATCAGCTACCTCCAAAATCTAAATGTGGTGGAGCAGGTGAAAGGCAAAGGCAAAGGCAAATACAGGTTCAGATAATCAGCTCAAAACAAGCAAATCGAATGTATTTGATTGCGCATCCGATACGACTTACCTCGTATTCACCATCCAGTAGACATATGAAAAATCATACGTCAGTGGACATGTCTATTCCGTAGCCTGCCTCGGTTCCGTAAACATGTATTTTACGTGGGAACGATGCATGTTGAGACTATAGTTGCACTGACGAGGAAAAGTGCCTGAAAATTGGCACATTTTAAATAAGGGAGAGGCGATGAACCTCTCTTTTTTCCTGCCGAAAAGCGGTTAAAAGGACCAAAACGAGATATCGACCACTCAAAAATTCAGTCAAGCTAGTTTGGGGGAATATATCAGGTTATCCTTGGAACCATCCAAAGATCTTTGGAGATATGATTGAATCGATTTTCTCTGCCGGAAGCGAAAATCGGCCATTGGGATATAAAATGCTGCTAAAATGGCTTGCAATCCGCAGGATTTCCTTAAGGGTTCTAGAGAACAAACGCATCAATGGATTTTTTTATTAGGCAGCAGCCTTTGATTTAAAAAACACCTGTGCAAGCGATATGTTTTATTCCCAACTTCAAATAATATTTGGTTGGTAATAAAGTTGGGGACAATGGTTTTTGCTGCGCTGTTGGGAATTCTTGAATCCACAAACAATGATTTATGCCACGCTTTTGGCATAAATGACGGCATAAATGGCACAAATGGATACAAACTTAGCAGCATTGAATCCGCTATAATCGGCTGCTTAGAAAAGAATCCAACAATTTCGATGAAGGAAATAGCCTTGAACACTGGTGCTGGCGAGCGAACTGTAGCCAGATATATCAAAATTTTAAAAGAGCACGGAATCATCGAAATTCAGGGGAGAACCAAGTCAAAAAGGTGGATTGTGAAATGATTTGCAAAATGTTAATTGGAAATCATAAAAATCGGATTTTGAAATACCCTGTGTTTTTACCAAGCTATACATCTTTCTAAAATGGCTGGGTATATTTTGCATTGCTGCAACGGAGTCTATCAATATAGCGATGTTGTTACCGACACTTTGGTAAGATATCGATAAGATATTGTTTAATAATAAAACAAACCATAATTGAAAAGAATGGACCATGTGTTATAGAATAAACTCAGTTCAAGGGAGAAAGGTATGCCAACAAAAGCAAGCCGAAAAACAATCGAAACTGCTATTTTCATATTTTTCATTGTGCTTGCGGGATTTCTCCAATACTACGATATCAGTCTTCCCCCTTTTTATGCACAGACCTTTTCCTATCTGGCCAATACCATCTTTCTCATCCTGATCTTCATCTGGGGAAAATCAATCCGACAAAGGATCATACAAAAAGGAATCAGAAGAAAACTAGTCATCATCGCCGTCCTGCTTTTCTTCTGGCTTTTTATTCGTTTCATCAAATATAACGTCTTTTCAAGAAAAGATACAATCTCCAGGTATTTATGGTACATGTATTATATCCCTCAGTGTCTTGTTCCTCCTATCTCTCTTATCGCCATGATGGAACTGACAAGAAAGAAAAAAGAAAACTTGTCCAAACTGATCTATCTCATCTTGATTCCGGCCTTTGTTCTTATCATTCTTATCCTGACAAACGATTTTCATCAGCTGGCCTTTGCTTTCAAAGCGACAGAGGAAAATTCCGTTGTGGAATATACCCATCGAATTATCTTTTATCTAGCGATTGCATGGATCATCATCATGACTTTCCTTTCACTTGTCACTTTGATTCTAAAGTGCAGTATTTCCGTCTGCAAAAGAAAAATCTGGATTCCGCTCCTTGTCTTTCTAATCACTACAATAGCCTGCACACTATGTTTCATCTTTGCTACACAGTCCTATAAGATACCGGAATTATTGTCTTTTTCTTTTATTCTTCTGATTGAGACATGCATCCGAATCGGTTTGATTCCTTCCAATGATAACTATCTCACTTATTCGAAGATATCTTCGATGCCTTTTGTCATCACGGACAAAAAACTGAATCCTGTCACCAATCACCTTGATGACATAGATATCACAAAAGCACAATATGAAGAGAGCATGACAAAAGGCTCCCTTCTCCTCAGTAAGAATATCCGTTTATCGAATCAGAACATATCAGGCGGTCATATCTTTTATATCGAAGACCTTTCTTCTATTATTGAAATGGTCCATGAATTATCAAGCAAGAATGAATTGCTGTCAGAAGAAAAAGAACTCATCGCCTATGAAAACGAACTCAAAGAGCAGAAAGCAAAGATAGAGAAGAAAAACCAGCTTTATGACAATATCTTCGCTATTGTCAAAGAAGACCTGAATCAGTTAAAAGAGCTGCTTGAAAAAACAGATAAAGAATCCGAGAACTGCTTGAAGAATATGAAGAAAGCATGCGTCTATCTCACTTATATCAAGAGAAGAAGCAATTTGGAAATCCTTCATAATCAACATGAGCTCATCAACATTCAGGAGATTGTCTTATCCATCAATGAATCCCTCGTCTATCTTAACGAATGTGGTATCTTGGCTTCCCTTATCAATAATGGAAAAGGAGAATATAACGGAGATCTATGCATTCTCCTTTATGAATTCTTTGAATACTATCTCAAAACAACTTTTGATTCACTTCATGAATTGATATTGCGAATTGACTCTTTTGAAAATGAACTATCCCTTCGCATCATCTCTGATGTTTCTATTGTATCGCCATATGGATTTGAAAAAGAAAAGATGAAACAATATCGCCTGACGCTGACTTCTTTTAAAGAAGATGATCTTTTCTATACCGTTCTCACTTTTCCGATTAAGGGAGGAGAAACAAAATGAATTACATTTCTTCACCCTATGCTATCCAAATGCTTCTTCCTATCCTCTACTTTTCTCTCATTATCTTTTCTCTATGCAACATCTTTTTAAGCCATCGACATAAACAAAAAATCCTTTTCATCCTGACAGAAAGCGTCATCGTCTTCTTCTATAGCATTCTCCTTATCGGATGTCTTACCTGTTTGGATGAAAAAGACATTTCAAAACTAGGATGCTTATCCTCTTTTGCCGCTTCAATTCCCATTTCAGTCGACTTCACATTATGGTCTTTATTTACACTTTTGAATTTGTTCATCATTATCCTCCTCATTCAGAGCAAAAAGAATACATTATCAAAGATGAGCATCAAAGAAGCCTTTGATGATCTTCCTTCCGGAATCTGCTTTTATGAAGAAAGCGGCGTCACAAGACTGGTCAACCGCAAGATGAATGACCTATCTATCAAAATCACGGGAGAGTGCCTGTTGAACGGAAAGAAGTTCATCAGCATTCTCGCCAATAAAAATATAAGAGGAATGAGCGATGCGAATCAGAAGGACGAAGAATATATAATTTCTCTTGATAATCAGGTCTACTCTTTCAAACAAATCGAACATCAGCTATCCGATAAATGCCTTTATGAGATAATTGCAAGTGATATCACAAGAAATCATCAGCTCTCCATGGAACTGAGAGAAAAAAACAAAGAGCTCTCTACTTTCAATAAAAGAATGAAACAATACGGAGAAACCATCGAGGAAATGACCATCGAGAAAGAGACCTTGGTTGCTAAGATGAACATCCATGACAAATTAGGCAATCTATTGATTCTTTCGCGTCAGTCCTTCAACAAAAATATAACGAAAGAAGAAAAAGAAAAGCTGCTGACTGCTTGGAAGAATACGATCATCGCCTTTGAAAGTATGAAAGAAAATGAAAGCAATGACAGCTATGACGAACTGTTCAAAGCGGCTCAGGCTATCGGTATCCAAATCCATTTCAGCGGAAATAGACCAGAGAGCAAAAAAGCAAAAAAGCTCACGATAAAAGCAGTCATCGAATGCATGACAAACACCATCAAACACGCTAAAGGAAATCAAGTCTATGTTTCTTTCAAAGAACGGCAAAGATTCTTAGATATTCAGATCACCAACAATGGAGAACAGCCTAAAGAAGAAATCAAAGAAGCGGGCGGATTATCCTCACTTCGTTCTCTCATCGAAAGAGAGGGCGGAAGTATGAAGATCAATAGTTCGCCACGTTTTGAAATGAATATCACCATAGAGAAAGGAGATTCCACCCATGACAGATGAGAAATACAAAGTGCTTGTCGTTGAAGACCAGGCCATGCCAAGACAGTTATTCGAACACTTCATTGAAACTTCTTCCCATTTCACTTTGGCAGGAAGCATCGCTTCCGCCGCTTTCACAGAAGTCTACTGCCTATCAAGACCGATCAATCTCATCCTGATGGATGTCATCACAGAAGACGGAGAGAACGGACTTGATGAAGCCGAGAAGATCAAAAAGAAATTTCCAAAGATCAAGATTATCATCGTCACCTCGATGCCTGAATGCTCCTACATCGAAAGAGCAAAAAAGATCGGCATCGAAGGTTTCTGGTATAAAGAGACAAACGAACAGCCCATCATCGAACTGATGGAAAAAGTCATGAGCGGCGAGATCATTTACCCTACCGCTTCACACATTGTAAAGATTGGATTGACAGACAGTTCCAAATTTACGAAAAAAGAGTTGGAAGTCCTGCGCTATGTGACAGGAGGTTTTTCAAATATCGAAATATCAGAAAGATTGAATGTTTCACCCGGCGTCATCAAAAACCATATCGCCGATATGCTTCAGAAGACCGGCTTCCGTTCCCGCACACAACTCGCTGTCAAAGCCAGAGAATCTGGCATTGTCATCCTGAACAAAGATGATGAAATTCTCTGATTTCAGCACTAAAAATCTCCTAAAATATTGATTTTATAGATATTTTTGTCAAAAAAGCACGGTCAGGGGTGCCAAATGGCACTTTTGCCGTGTTTTTCTTATTGTTAAAATGGTCTTAATGCGACATACGCAAAAAAGGAGAATACATATGAAACGCAAAAAGCTTATGACGACACTGCTGTTATCTCTCATGGCAACCTCCTTATTCACTTCCTGTGGAGAAAAGGAACATAATTTCTCCGCAAAATGGGAAAGCGATGAAAACTATCATTGGCATGTATGTCAGACGGATGGTCATACAGATACCACTGAAAAAGAAAAACATGTCCAGAACAACGGATCGGTGATTAAGGAACCGACAAGTACAGAAAACGGTCTGATGAAGTACGTCTGCATTACTTGTTTAAGAGAAACGACGGATATCATCGAAAAACTGAATGAGCAGACAAAATACACTATCACTTTCGATAGTAAAGGAGGCAGTGCAGTTAACAATATTACTGCAGAAGCCGGTTCTGCAATCAATGCCCCTGACAATCCGACAAAGGCGGGGTATGAGTTTGTCGGCTGGTATGAAAGCAATGATTTCGGTGCCACTTTGAATGATACACCTTTTACTTTTTCTTATATGCCAGCCAGAGTCTTTACCCTCTATGCAAAATGGGGATTGGAAAGCATTAAGGGAAAAACATTCAATCATACAGATTCAATCGTTACATTTTCATGCACAGATGAAGAAAAAGAAGAATTCCTAAAGGGGGAAGAATTAACCGAAGAAGAGTTGGTTGCCATGAATAAGGCAGCGACTATCAAATTTGTCTTCGACGAAACGAAAGATATTGCAAAAACGTGTTTCGGCCTCAGTTATGAAGGAGGTTCCGAATATTACGAAACAGATATCTATTATAAAATTACCAATCAATCTATCTTGTTCTATGATACTGAAGAAGATATGAAAAAAGGAATTACTGCAACGAAATATGGTTTCTTCAAATCATTTGCAGGAACTATCAGCAAAGATAAAAAGACAATGGTTTTCTCCGGAGAAAATGGCTTTGTGAAAATCGATCACATTCTGACTCTTGTCGGAGAAATCTAAAGACGATAAGACTTCGAACATGATTTTCCCAGAATATCAAGGAGGTAAATGTACTATTGGGAAAACAGAAATAAATAGTATAAAGAAATATGAAAAAGAAAAAGATATCCGCTTTATTTGCTGTCTTTGCTTTATTGACAGCAGGCCCGTTGACCGGATGTGGAAAGAAAGCACCACACCTGGAACAACACAGAAGACAGAGAAGCCTGTACACAATCACACCTTCTCAACGGCATGGGACAAAGATGAAACAAAGCATTGGAATACTTGTACTGATTCCTCTTGCAACGAGAAGATAAATCTTGCGAACCACACCTTTGTCTGGACGGAAAAGACAAAAGCCGACATTCATAAAGACAAAGTCGAAAAAGGTGTTTGCTCTATCTGCCAATACGAAACAGAAAGAACAATTGAGGGTACTGGTTTCCATGAATGGGGAACGGAATGGAAGAGTGATATCTCCGGTCATTGGCATGAGACAACTTGTACAGGCCATGATTCGATGAAGAAGGATTTTGCAGAGCATCAGGGAACCTGGGCAGTCAAGACACCTGCCGCTTATCAGCAAGATAGAGTCGATGAAAGAACATGTGAAATATGTAACTTCCACGAAGTCAAAACAGTGCCTGATACCGCTCTTACTCTGAAGCCGAGAACAATCACGGTCACCAAATCTGAATTTATTTATAATACAAGACCTTATGAATTGAATGATTACATCGTAAGCGAAGATAAAGCCGGATTGAAAGTCGAATACAGGAAAAAAGGAGCAGAAGCCTATAAGGCCGACGCACCGAGTACTGTTGGCGTTTATGAATACAAAGTCACCTTACCTGAAACAACAGAATATGAGGCCGGGGAAAAGACAGGTGAAATGAAGATTGCTCAATACGAGGTCAAATTGGATGTCACCTACTTTGAAAAGACATTAGGCGAGAATCTTGTCGATGATAAGATTCAACTCATAGAACAAGAGGTCAAGTTTGATGATGACACAACAAGAAAAGTTCATATCGTTGCCGATAAATCATATGATTTAGCCGGTATCAACGAGATTCCAACTTCTGCATTATCAATCGATGATGATAACTACGCTCTCAATGTTCAGGATATTGAAAACGTCACATTGAAAAACTATGACACTGCTGACTTTTATTGCGGTATCCATGATATCTTCACTTTCTCGGGAAGAGAAGATATCGTGATTACAACAAAAATCGCTCGTGGCACACTCAATAAAGGCGATTCACTTTATATCCATGAAAATGGTAAGTCTATCACAGTTACTGGTATTGAGAAAGGAAGAGTAAAAGTAGAAAAAGCAACAGTAGGAGAAGAGGTTTCATTATTAGTAACTGGTGTTAAAAGAGAAGAAGTCGGAAGAGGTTATACAATCAGTAAAAAAGATACTCTGAAAGAGTATGATCTCCTGTATGGAAAACTCTACGTTTTCACAAAAGATGAAGGCGGAAAACACACACCTTTGATGGATAGCAAAAATGAAAGATATTTCCCCAATATCAGATTTAAAGATACCAATTCGGAAAAAACAGCAAGAATGTTCTTCCCTAGCGGAACAGATATGGTTGCTGGCGGAGAAACAGTTGAAAACGTCAAGTTCTATTTACCGACTTCTACTCCTGCTTTCGTCGGTCGTACCTTTACTCTCATAGAAAGCGGAAAAACGATTGCAAAAGTCGAAGTGACTGGTGTCCATAAACACGATGCCAACTATAGTCGTAGCGGCACATGCTATGAGTGTAACCATTCTTCTGGATATTCTTTGAATTTAGATAATTATGTTGCAGAAAAAGAATGCAAATTCATCGCAGACGAAACAAGACTATTCACTATCAGGCTTGATGCTACAGCCAGCAATGATGTGACCTACAGTATCACAATTTCTGATACCACGAATTTCTCAATGGTTGTTAGAAATGTCGTTGGCAACGCCGTCATTGCGTTATCTTCTAGCGGTACCCTCGTAATCAAGAAAAATGAATTTGAACTCATCGGTATCCATGTCACTGCAAAAAAATATGGGACTTGTAAAGTAAGAGTCGCTCGAGTATTTCCAAGGCCCCGCATAAGCTGACTCTTCGTAAATGAACAGGTGGAGGTGGCCTCCACCTGTTTTCAATTCCTTTTGGACTAAAAGCAAACGACATCGGATATTTTTGACAAGCAGGACAGACTCACATTCTTGGTGTTGTCATTCTATACTGAAATGATGAATCAGTCTGTATCATTCTTTTTCATTATAACTTCTTTTGCCAACTTTTTTCCCCACAAACATAGTAACACCCTTTTGTTCAATAGAAAGAAAAGCCGGAACAATCGTTATCAAAATCGGAAAAGCAAAGATGATCAAAATGATTCTTGAACATGTGAGTAGATCAAAAAAGAAGCAAGCATAATTATTGTAAAGGAAACAGCACTAGTCAAAACACCAAGAATAATTTCAGTTCTTAATTGAATACTTTAATGTTTGAAAACGTTGATAATAAAGCTTGCGAACCTGTGACTGACGCATAAACGCGAGACGAAAAACAAGCAAAATAAGTGCGTTTCTTTGAATTTGTGACGGATAAAATTTTTCTTCCCTCCTGTGCCCTCAACCTTAATGACTGGCGTTCTCAAACATTAGAATAGCCAGTAAAGAAATGCTGTTCCAAAAACATACCGGAGGAAGTCCCGGGAGTCCTCATCCAGAAGAACGAAAAGAAGCTGGCCGCCCTCGAGAACAAGAGAAAGAAGCTCGTCGATTTGAAGCTCTCTCCCATCGAAAGCATGGTCAAGGAGGGGAATGAGATTAAGGAGTTCAACCGCCACCTATTCGAGACGATGGTCGAGAAGGTCATCGTGGGAGAAGGAGACGACCCCTACAAGATCAAGTTCTTCCTCAAGACGAAGCAGCAATACAACGTCAATGCGGCCGAGTACATCCTCAAGAACAAAGTCGGCAAGACGATCAAAGAAATTACGTATCAACAACAAGCAACCGACTCTGCAAAACATGAGATAGACAAATTCAGCAGCACATGTGGAGTGCATCACGTTGCTACGCCGAAAAGACGTCAAAAATAGCTAAAAAAGGCTTAAAAAGCGTCAAAATCGGCACATTTTAGATAACGGAGAGGCGATGAACCTCTCTTTTTTCCTGCCGAAAAGCGGTTAAAAGGACCAAAACGAGATATCGACCACTCAAAAATTCAGTCAAGCTAGTTTGGGGGAATATATCAGGTTATCCTTGGAACCATCCAAAGATCTTTGGAGATATGATTGAATCGATTTTCTCTGCCGGAAGCGAAAATCGGCCATTGGGATATAAAATGCTGCTAAAATGGCTTGCAATCCGCAGGATTTCCTTAGGGGTTCTAGAGACCAAACGCATCAATGGATTTTTTTATTAGGCAGCAGCCTCTGATTTAAAAAATACCTGTGCGGGCAATCTGTTTTATTCCCAACTTCCAATAATATTTGGTTGGGAATAAAGGAGCGTGACTTACTTCAAATAAGGTTGGAAGACGGAATTGATTAACTGGGACTTATGTTTTATTGCTCACTTTTTGCTGTTTTATTGCTCACTTATTGACGATTTATGAGCAATAAGCCTCAAATAAGGAATTGTAACCTTGATAAAATCCTGTTCGATTAAGAAAGCTTTTTTGCCAAGCCAATACTATCAATCAGCAAAATCAATTTATTAGCAACAAAAACTTATCAAAAAGTGCAAGCACACCTATGCCAGCTGATTCGCATGACTATCCGGTTGGAAGAATGTTAGAACTACAAGAAAGATCAAATATTGTCACTGAAGATTTAAGCATTATAATTTAAAATAATTATAAAAAGGAGCATTACATTATGTTAGAAGTGAAAAATTTAACAAAGCAATATAAAAAAAGTGATTCTATAGCTTTAAATTCCTTTTCTTACTCTTTCAATGAAACAGGTCTATATTTGATTACTGGAAGAAGTGGGTCCGGTAAAACAACTCTACTCAATATATTATCCGGGCTAGATTCACAAACATCTGGTGATTTATTATTTAAAGGAACTAAAATAAATAAATCAAATTATGACAATTATAGAAATAAAAATGTCGGAATAGTTTTTCAGGATTTAAATCTCATCAACGAATTATCTATTAAAGATAATCTATCTTTAGCTTTTGATTTAGCTAAATCACATTATGATAAATCAGTAGTTGAGGAGATATTAAAAAAAGTAAATCTTCCCGATAAATCAGAATCATTGGATAAATTGTTATCTAGACATCCAAACGAATTATCTGGAGGTCAAAAGCAAAGAATAGCAATAGCTAGAGCACTAATTAAAGATCCAGATATATTATGTTTGGATGAGCCAACCTCTTCATTAGATAAATCTAATGCAACAGATTTAGCTAAATTGCTCGGTGAATTATCAAAAGAGAAATTGATAATCGTTTCAACTCATGATTTAGATTTCTTTTCCAAATACGCTATTTCTACAATCGAATTAGAAGCAGGTAATATTTGCAAAATAACAAATAATGAAGGCTTAAATAACACCGATTCAGCTATCTCTAAAGATAAAAGCAATAAAGAGACTAAAGATAAAAAACATGGGTTATTATCAATAAAAAATAGTTTTAAGTTGAGTCTACAATCTATTGCCAAATCAAAGATTAGATTATTCACATCTTTATTCATAACAATTATTTCAACCGTTGCAATGACATTGTTCTTATCCATAATTAATGCCGATCAAAACAGAATCTTTTTAGATAAGCAATATCAAACAACATCAAGAATGGCTTTTTTAGAAACAAGATTTCAAGGGTATTCTCCAGATGGTAATTTCGTAGATACTTCTATAACTCCTAATACAGAGCAGAAAGAAAAATTAAATTCAAATACTAAAAATGTATTCCAAATGACAAGAATGAAAGGTGGTTATTTACAAGCATTTGGATGGGATTCATCTCAGTTGGACAGTTTAACTAAATATGTACTTAAAGACTCATCTTCACAAAGTCAAGAAGCAATAGAATTAGATCCTGATATCGATCTTTCTTATATAGGATTTGAAAAAGCTACTGAGAATAGTAGACTTCCTCAGAATTATAATGAAATTGCCTTGCCCGATACATTAGCTTACGGCTTAATCAAATATGCGCATATCTATACATTTGATTATGGAGATGGGAAAAATACATTCGAGGGATCAAAGAATTATGATGAATTAATAGGCAAGACCCTATGTGGATATAAGATTACTGGTGTATTTAAAATTGATGACTTGCCATCTATCCTATTAAATACAAGCACTAATCTCAATAAGGACTGCAACGAGTTATTAAAAGGGAGCTCAATTTGTTGCTATCCTTATCTAAAAGCTGGATATCAAGAAGAAGTTTACAAAGAGCCTAACCCCTCTTATACATATATCTATCGTTTATCAGGTGACATCAATAAGGATTTAAGATTTATCCAATCATTAAATGTCAAAGATGAAAATGGCCTTAATTACTATGCGGTTATAATTAACAACTATTATTCATACGATTCTTTGACTAATTTCAGATATGGAACCACAGGAAATATAATTACTATAATCATATGCGCTTTATTAACTATAGCTATTCTAATGATTATAAATTTGTGCTTCGCCAACACTAAAAAGAATGAAATCAGAGCTGGAATATTAAGGTCTATGGGATGTACAAAATTAGGAATTATCCAACTGACTATAACTGATTCCTTATTGATTTCCTCGATTATATTTTTATTTGATTTAATCACATTAGGAATAATATTCCCAATTTTGAATAATTGGATTATGCTCAACTATTTCACTTTCAATATATTCAATATCGGATTATTACTAGCAGTGATAATCGGAATAGGACTTATAACCTCATTGATTACTTGTATCAAAGCGTTGAAGAGCAAGCCGATTAAGATTATTAAAAATTTATAGAGACAAAAATAAAAACTCAGCCAAAATGTTGTAGTGCTGAGCTTTTATTTTCTTTAAATATACAACTTATAATTAACTATTGAAGTTAAAGGTATTCATCACCTTATTTCCATTAGAATCAGTGATTGATAAGAGACAAGCTGTATAATAATTTTTGTTATTCCAATTACAGACAGCAACTTCCATAGTGTAGGTCTTAGTATCATCTACATAAGGATTTATCCATTGATACTGGCTTGAAGCATTAGTGCAATAAAGACGCATTTCACTATCGCCATCCTTTAAATAGGCATTTGAATAATTTTTGGTTGAAACAAATTTCAAACCGGCAGTAATAACATATACCTCGGCAGTATGATAATTATCAGTAACAGGTAAAGCTATCAAATCAGCTAAGGTCTTGCCTTTAATAAACGAGGCTGTTGAATAATCCTCATTTCCAAACTCATTTTTAACTATTTGACAACCAGTCATGCAAGACTCAAAATAGGAAGGAGTACCATTACGGGCGCTAGCAAACAAATCTCTCTTTCCTTTGATATAAACTGTTTGACCTATTTGAAGTCCATTGAATTCATCCGTTGAATTCATAACCACTGCTAAGCTTCCGGTCTCATCTATCAAGTAGAATCCGTTCTTGTTTACTAAAGAAGGTCCTATGACACCTTTGACTAATAATTCAGTACCTTTACTAGCATCAATTGCAGCTTTAACATTAACTGCTGAACTCACATCAACTGGCTTAGTAATCTTTATATCCATAGACTTAGAGAAGTCTGTTTGACCATCCAAATGACCAGTGACAGTAATGGTTGCTGTTCCTTCAGATCCACTATTAATATGGAATATAACCTTACCATCCTCGCCATTTTCAAAATAAGCTAAAGCAGTATTGTTAGAAGAATAAGACAAAGTAGCTGTTCCAAAGTTCAATAAATCAGATGTTACTGAAGTGAGCATTTCTTTCTCAGGGTCTGCACTATAGGATGTATCAAATTGCTCTAATCCATAATATTCGACAGCAAACTTAGGAGCTTCTGCTTTATCGAATTGATAATTGTTATCTTCAATCTTGATAGGGAGGAATCTAAATAAAACTCCAGTAGAAGTTGATTTTGCATTTAAGGCTGTGTAATAGACAGAACATATCTTTCCATCATATTGATCCATCCAAGCAAAATCTTTACCATCACATGCAGTATAAACATAGCTTCCTGTCTTACCATCTAAATCATCGATGTAATAATTAACAAAGCTCTGTCCTTCTTTTTGAACTCTCTTGATGAGTGCATTGCTATGATAAATCAAGGAAGTAATGTTGGCAGAAGGGGAAGTTTCAATAACTTCTTTGACTGTCTTTTCTTGAGCGAATGACAAATCCAAATCATTAGTATATTCATCATTGGATAATAGATGTCCATCAATCAATTGACAGGCTCCTTTATACCCAAACTTTTTGGCAGAACTAGCTTCTTTAGAAGCAATAAACATTGTCTTCTTAGCTAAAAGAGTAATCTTGTTCCCTACGGCAACTTCTATAGCAATCTGGTTATCATAGACATATATGGAGCTATTATCACCGACGATAATGAATCCATTAGGCTTCATTCCATTGGCAAATGTGATTCTAGAGACTACACCAGTAACCTTAACCAAAGAATCTACAGCAGCTTCTCTAGCTTCACCTATAGTCATTTCTGTGTAGTCATCTTCACTCCAAGAAGGAATTCCTTTTGTAAATTCAATAATCCATCCGCTCTTTATTTCAGGAGTTTTGCTTTGGTAGTTTTGAATTGTTCCATAAAGTAAGACTGTATCACCTTTTACAGGTTTCTCATCTAATTCACTGTATCTCTTTGCACCATCAGAACTATATGTACCATAAACGGACAATGTTCCTGTTGGATCTTCGATAGTCATAGCACCATAATCAGCATTATCGATAGATTTAATTTCAGCTTTAACATAGTATCTTTCAGTTGTGACACTACCATCACTAGGCATCATAGCTATCAATTCAGCTATTGTATAAATCTTCTTCTCATCTTCATTTTTAGATGAATTATTTTCATCTGTGCTAGGCTTGCTGGAAGGAGCTGAGGGAGTAGAAGGTGTAGTAACAGTACCAGTATTAGATGGAGCACTAGTATTATTGCCTTCTCCACAAGATACTAAAGTTGCACAAGATAAAACGGATAGAAATAAGCTGAGAAATTTACGATTCTTTTTCATTTTCTTTGATTTTTCCTTTAGGTAAATTAAAAGTGGTTATAGTCTCGACAAATGCATATTATCAAACGCAAAAAATTGTTCTAAAAAGAATCCTTTTCTGACATTTTAATAATAAGCATTTTTGAATTTAAAAATAGTGATGCTAATCTCAAACTCACACAAAAAAACACAACGCTTAAAGTATAAATAATTTCTTAAGAAAAAGTAATAAAAGCACTTTCAAAAGGCGACCTACGTTTTCGTTTTTACTAGATACTCTATTAGTAAATCAAATGATTGATTTTAGATATTTTTGACTAAAGTCTTATCCTTCCACTTGCCTAACTTCCATCTAATTTCAAATATTATTCCTCTAACACATTCATCCAAACAAGCACCGATAAAAGCTCCGTATATTCCTAATTTAAAAACAATGCATAATAAAGCTGATACTCCAACAGTCAAAGCCCAACTTGTAATGATTGAAGTCAAAACAGGAAATGATATATCACCTGCTGTTTCTAATCCTTTGACATAGACTAGGTTAGTAGCTCTTCCTTGGTCCAATACTATATCTATCAACATGCAATAAACAGCGACAAGTCCTACATAGTCTTGTGTAAATCCTTCTGTATTGATAGAAGGATCAGCTATAGCTTCTGCCATCAAATACTTAAAGACAAAATAGGCTATAGCAGTTATTAGCAAAGACATTATGAATGACACAGTCCTAGCCATAACACCTATATCTTTGACTAGTCTCTCCGTCTCGTCTTTCTTGCCTTCACCTACTAGTGTTCCTTCAACAACTTGCATAGCAGTAGCAGTTCCACTAGCAAACAAATAGATGATGGAAGTGAAAGTCATGATATAGTTTCTTAGATTTTGCATTAAAACTGAGACAGACAAATTAACTATTATCATCAAGACTAATTGAGAAAAGTTATAAGATAAAGTCTCTCCTGCTGTAGGTAACCCAATAGTCAAAAGTCTATTGAACAATTGTTTTGGAAAAGGTCTTATTCCTTTGAATGACAAAGAAATAGATACATACTTGACGTAGAATACTAAAGAAAGAATAAATCCGACAAATCTAGATATCAAAGTAGATAATCCTACCCCTATCATTTTTTGAATGGGATCTAAAGTTCCATCAGGAAAAGCCCACAATGTTATTGCGACACCTATAGCATCAACAACATTTGTAATCACAGCTATCAGCATAGGTTGTGTCATTTTCTTGTTAGCTCTTAAGAAAGAAGACAGTACTTGATTTAAAGCCAAAAATATTATCGATGCACCACTCACATATTGATACATGACTGCAAAAGGAAAAACATTATCTTTCACTTGCATCATCGTAAACAAAGGATTAGCTAATCCAATCACCAATGAACTGACAACTACTCCTAAAATAAAGTTAACCCAAAAAGACAATGAATATACTTTATTCAATAATTCATTGTTTCCACTTCCTTTCAATTGAGTTATCAATATTAAGGAAGAAGTCGAAAAGACAGAGAAAGAAACGATAAAGATATTGGATATTTGATTTGCTTGACTTACAGCATTAGAAGCTATTGGAATTCCAGCTAGCATAAATTGATTTATATAGCCCATGGCTACACTCAATATCAGTTCCAAAAATACAGGAACTGCTAATTTGACAATATCCTTATTTCTTTTAAAAATCTTAAATATGTTCATTTTTAGTAAATCACCTAAATATAAATACCTATCTAGTTTAAGACTATATTTCTAAAAAAAGAATAACTAAATTCAAAAAGCAATATCTATAAAGTGATGAAAATCAAATCCAATTCAAAAAAATTGATATATAGAAAATATATAAAAAAATCACCCGCATAAAACGGATGACTTAATAGCATAAGACTAATTATTATTTACTGTCTGATTCAACTTTTTCTTCAGCTTTTATCTTTTTAATATCTAAGGTGATTACAATTCCACCCCAAACTAAGATGACACCTAACATTCCAAAGATATATGCATAGTTGATCCAAAACCACTTAGGAGCAGTTTGACCAATTACAGTACCTTGCATGGAGTTTGCATTGACAATGCTGTAGCAGACATCCTTCAAGACTCTTCTCAAGACCAATTGATCGCCTATGCTGGATTCATCATAATTCCAAGCTGATGAAGCCATAGTAGCCAAATTCAAATCACCACCTGCATATGCTTCTTGTCTTGCATCCATATAAGTAGGAATTGTGTTGAAATCACAGATGACAGCTCCATTGAATCCCCACTCATCTCTAAGGATAGTAGTCAACAAACGATAATCACCACCAGTCCAACGAGTTCCGATTCTATTGAAAGATGACATCATTCCCAATGTCTTTCCTTCCTTGACTGTAATTTCGAAAGGTCTCAAATAGATTTCTCTCAAAGCTTGCTCAGTAATCCAAGAACAATCACCGGAAATAGAACGATGCGTCTCTTGTTCATTAGCAGCGAAGTGTTTGACAAATGTTACTAATCCTTTACTTCTGCAGCCTCTCACTTCAGCAGCTCCAACCTTTCCAGAAAGAAGAGGATCTTCTGAGAAGTATTCGAAGTTTCTTCCTCCGAATGGAGACCTATGAATATTCATAGCAGGAGCGTACCATCCAGTGTAAGGAGTAGATCCGTTTCCAATCAATCCCTCTTCACCGACAGCAGCACCAAATTCAGAAATGAGTTCATCATTCCAAGTGGATGCAACAGTTACACCACAAGAATATGATGCAGTCTTCTCAAACAAACCAGGATTGATGAAGCTAGTCCAACCGACAGGACCATCAGCACAAGTCACGACAGGAAGACCAACACTATCAACACCTGCAATCTTATAAGCAGCTGTATTATACATGTTGGCAACTTCTGCCAAGTTCATTTGATCCAACAATCTGTCCCATCTCTCATCATCAAATGAGACTTCTCCAACCCATTCGCCACGAACTTTATTTCCTTCTTCATCGACTACATAATTACCATCGGCATCAAGATTATCCTTATACAATAAATCATAAATTGTATATAACTTGGTGTCATCTACTGTAGGATAATCAAATTGAGGATCATTATCGTAATCATTAGGATTATTAGTAGATTTGTCATTCAATTTGTCTATAAAGTCTTGACTGACAGTTCTTTCTTCTTGAGTTCTGGGAGATGGGAATGTTCCTTCCCAGTCTTTTCTAGAAAGAATAGTCTTCAATTGATAATCACTATTAAATGATGCATCTTCATTATCAGTATAAAGATTCTTGACTTCAGTTTCAGTCACAGGATCTTCAGCATATTGATAATTATCAGCCAATTCCATATCGAATGATCTTATGCTTTCATGTGAATTCTTGTTGAAACTCAATGAATAAGTTCCAGCATCCAATTCATAACCTTTAAATCCATTATTGTTAGCATCATTATAGTCATATGAAGCCATGTAGTAAGGATTGATATCGATCGATACTTTTTCACTAGCACCAGGCTCTAATAAACCAGTCTTGGCATATCCAATCAATATCTCATAAGGCTTTTCGATTTCACCAGTTTTATAAGGAGCTTTAGCATAAACTTCTACTACGTCTTTACCTGCGACACTTCCTTCATTTTTTACCTCAACTTCAACAGTAAATTCATTAGTTGGATCAAGTGTAGAAGGAACTGTTGTAACATCGACACTCCATGAGAATGTCGTATAACTCACCCCATATCCGAAAGGATATACTACATTATCATCGTACCATTCATTACCATCAGTAAAAGCACGTGTCTCATAATAACGATATCCTACATACTCACCTTCTTCATAATCAGCAAAATAGTAGAGCTTAGCTTGATCACCAATCATATATTGGTCACCAAGTCCACCTTCAGTATCAAAATCGTTATTTACAGAAAAGTTTTTCCAAGAAGGCATTTTCTTGAAATCAGTAGCATAAGTATCGACAGTCTTTCCACTAGGATTTACATCTCCGGCAATGATTTCACCTAAAGCTTTGCATCCAGAATTTCCTGGGTATCCAATAGAAATAGCAGCATCAATCTTAGATGGATCAATCGTATATCCTTTTTGAGTGACATATTTAGCATTTTCTTCTAAGAATCCCAATTCCATAGCAGATCCAGAGTTGATTACGACGATGACTTTTTTAAATCCGCCATTGGTTACTGCAACGATCAAATCTTCTTCGTTCTTGTCTAATTGAAGATAGTGATCATCGCTCTTTCTAGCACCTTCCACACCATCCATGGTCATAGGAAGATCCATACCCTCTCCACCAATTCTAGTAAGAACTATAACAGCAGCATCTTGATAATTCTTGTAACTATCTTTTACTTCATTTGTATAAGAGGACTGAGGAGTTTCACCAGTTTTCAATGTGACTGGTTTTCCTGAATCCAAGTCGCCAGAAGCTGAAGAACGTCCTTCTCCTGAGAGTTTTTTATCGTGATAGAAATTTTCAAGTGTTGGGTTGACTTCAAATCCGGCATTTCTTAAAGATTCGTTAACACCGATAAAATCTCCACTAGCAGCACCTGAACCAGATCCACCGATTGCGATGTTGTCAGAATTCTTTCCAAAGACAGAAATTTTAGAACCTTTGGCTAAAGGCAAGGCATTGTTCTTGTTTTTCAACAAGACCATTCCTTCTTCATTCAATTTAACGTTAACATTGTCAGCATTAGCTTTGCTTTCGTCTTTGCTGTTAAAAGACTTCACATGAGCTGACTGTTCACCATCTTTAAAGATAGGATCAGCTCCACCCAAAGCAAAGTCCAAAACATCAGCCAAAGCTGTATTTAATACGATAGGTACAGCTATTACAGTAGCTAACAAAACACCGGAAGTTATAGACCATATTTTGAAGCTATTCTTTTTCCATAGTTTTTTTATCATCATAAGAATTTCTTTCGTTTTTTAGTAGTTCTTGACAGGATAACCTTTGACATTGTCCCACTCAGCAACAAAGTCATCGCCGCTCAAAGCAATATAATCGAGCAAGGGTGCATGAGCAGCCATTGTAGTACCGCTGATATCATCAGAGTTATTGGTCATAAATGTAAATTCATTGTTTCCAACCTTGAGATCAACAGTTCCCAATGTAAATTCCTTGAAAGGTTCAGGATCAGTAGTATCACCAACTCTTGCAGGAACATTACTGAAAGTGATGGTTCCATAATCCAAAATCTTTCCGTTGGCCATGATTTGATAATTGTCTTTATTGTAAGAATAGTTTTCAATCTCTTGAGACATACTAGCCTTCAAAGTGACAGTCTTTGCAACATCGGAAATGATTTCGAACTTGAGAGTATTTCCTCTCTTATACATATAAGAGACAAACTTATCTCCAGAAGCGTTGAATCCAGGCTTGGTAACAATTGCACCAGCTTCAGTAGTGGTTCCAGAAAGTCCAGCTCCAATGATTCCAGTGAAGTCAATATCTTCAGCTTCAAACTTGTATGTTTGTGCTCCAACATATTCAGTTGTAGAACGTTTCCAATTAGCTGTCAAAGTCAAATCACCGGTAACATTAGTGGTGAAATCATAATCAGCACCGGTGGAAGTCACCCAGCCGCCGAAGTCATATCCTTTTCTAGAAGGATCCACCGATATCTTAGAAACAGGCTTCCCAGATTCAACTTTCAAAATTCTAGTCTCAGGAATTGCACCATAATGGTTGTAATTAAATGTGACATTGTAGGTAGTAGCACCTTCAGTCAACCATTTCGCATATAAAGTAATAGCAGAAGTGACTGAGCTATTCCAATCATAAGCTAAAGTCAATTGAGAATCAATGTACCATCCATCAAATGTATATCCACTCTTTGTAGGGTCAGCAGGCTTCTCGCCTTTGCTTCCATCTTCGACTGTTAAATTAGAAATTTCACTTCCTTCATTAGTTTCAAATGTGATGTCGAATGTTTGTTTGGTGACAACGATATTTCTCAAAGTAGCATTCTTTCCACCAAAAGTAATTTTTATAGAAGCGTTTGCGTTGGTAACAGTAGTATTCAATGTCGTATAAGTGATTCTAGAGTCAGTCATATCGAGCTCAGCAGTTGACTTGTTTTTATATGTGACAGTCAAAACACCACCTGCAGGATCGAAAGTTTCACCTATCTTATAAGACATCTTGGTAGGATTAGTCTTTACAGCAATTTTAGATACATTCTTATCACTGACTTCAGTATCAGTTTTTCCTCCAGTATCTTTACCAGAACCAGTATCAGGCTTAGGTTCTACTGAAGCAGTGTTGTTAGTCTTGTTAGATGGTTTAGCTGAATCACTGTTTCCTCCACAGCTAGCCAATGAGAACATACAAGCCAATAAAGCTAAAATCTTTAAACTATTTTTTTTCATTTTTTCCTCCTGGTTCATCCAATGAACCTGATTACAATCAAATTTTAAGAAAAGGCTTTCAATTAGTGACAAAAGTGCCAAAACTTGTACTCGTGAAGACAAACTTGGCAACATCCATAAATAAACAATTGACCTTGACGAAACATCCGCCAAGGTCAATTTATTATTCATAGAAAGCGGATTAGGCTACTGTGAAAGTGATAGTTCCAGTGTAATGGCACTCAGTTGGAGTTCCAGCGAAAATCCATCCGGACATATAAGCATTTGTATAGTATGTGAGATCGACATCGACAGTGTAAGTTCCACTAGCCATAGTTCCTTCCAAGGTGTAGTAATCGACTACATCATAGCTGGACTTATTAGCCTTACCCATGACTGACTTCTCATGCTTGACAGCAGTAAGTCCTTCAGGAATGTTGGTGAACTTATAGTCATAAATCTTGCTATCTTTTGCTGTAGCAGCATCGATAGTGATGATATCTGAAGCAGTCTTATCTTCATTTCTTTGATGCCATGAATCATCGGCAGGATCTTGATATGCATTGACGATCAATCCATTCATTGCCATACCCCAGAACTTTGCACCACCAGCTACTTCTGTGAAGTAAGCCAATGCAGGTACTTGAACCTTCATAGACATAGGCTTGTTAGCTTCATAAGTTGCAGCTGACTTGCCAGTAGACATAGCATTTCCATCGACATGGATAGCACTCTTTACATTGACAGTGATGCTAGCAGTAGAAGAAATCCAGTTATCTTGGTTGACTTTAGCTGAAACAGTGACAGTTCCTTCTTTGGTGGCCTTACCACTTATGACCTTACCATTGACTAAGGAGAGACCAAACTCAGCCAATTTTCCCTTTTCAGTATCATCGATTGTGAATTGGATATCACCAGAAGCGATAGACACAGAGTTGTTGACATTATATTCGGCATCGACTGAGAATACAGCACCTGCAGAGATTCCGTTCTTTACAGTTGTCGAATTAGCTCTAGCATATAAAGCACGTTGAGCTTTTCTTCTTACAGCGAAGTAGAATGAAGGATTCTTCTTATCATCGGTTGTGGAGGCAGCTGAAGCTTTGGTATAAACCATCTTTTCGGCCTCATTCCATGTACCATGGTCCATTGCATTCTTAGAATAAGTAGAAGATTGTCCTAAAAGCTGGTCAGATCCTGCATAAGCCATGAGGTTTACAGGAACATAATCCTTAGCCCAAGCATCTGTACATACATCAGCCTTGCTATCCCATTCATCACGGAGCAAGTATTGGTGTACTGCATAAGATTCGGCAGTTACTGCAAATCCGATACGGTTGAATGAAGACATAACACCCATGGAGTTTCCATACTTCAATGCCCATTCGAATGGCTTCAAGTATTGCTCACGCATAGCTTGCTCAGTTACAAAGGTGCAGACGCCACCATAATCGGCACGATATGATTCCTGATCGTTCAAGAAGAAGTGCTTTACATAAGAAATCAATCCTTTAGAAGAAGCACCTTTGACGACAGCCGCAGCAATTCTTGCAGCGTGCCATCCATCTTGTGAATAGTATTCGAAGTTACGTCCAGAGAATGGTGAACGATGAGTATTCATAGCAGGACCAGCCCATTGAGAAAGTCCAACCCAAATTGCATCGTTTCCAACCATACGTCCCATCTTTTGACCTAATATAACATTGAATGTCGCAGCAAGAATAGGAGCTGAAGTAAACAATGTTCCACCTCTAATTTGGACAGGACCATCAGCATAGCTGTTGGCATCCATTCCTATGGCATCAATCTTGGTCATGTTAGGACCACTAGTGGCATCACCAGATACGATGTCTGACATTTCCTTCCAAGTCAATTCATTCATCAACTTAGACCACTTTTGTGAACCTTCATCAGTTCCTTCGACGACTTCTCCATTTTCATCGATCTTCAAATCTTGATAATCGACACCAGAGAGTTCGGCAAGCTTGATATTGTTGTTCTCGCCTTGATTCCATGAAGAAGGTACAGAATTGACATACCAAGGATCAGCTTCCGATAATTCGTAATGATTGTAGACATCCTGATCGTCGAGACGTGCAATTTGATTAGCTGTCAAAATACGATCAGCAACTGAAGCAGGCTCAGGTTGTTTCAATCCAGTTGCTCTAGAGATCGAATGGCTGAGCAATGATTCTGATGTGGAATTGTAATCATCATCTTGAGAGAAGATAGGAGTGATTTCTTTTCCAGTCTTATAATCGGTGGAAAGCTCTAATGCAGTAGGAACTGCGGCAGTATATGAAAGAACTTGAGTGTGTGAATCTCTGTTAGCTGAGATTGTGTAATTTCCAGCTTCCAATTCATATCCGACAAAACCATTGCCGTTGGCATCATTCCAGTCATAAGAAGCCATATCCTGAGCAACAAAGTCGATTGTGACAATGTCAGACTCACCAGGTTGAAGCAACTTAGTCTTTCCAAAGTTGACAAGATTATTAGAAGCTTTCTCGATTCCACCCTTGGTGTAAGGGGCTGAATAATAGACCTGTACAACATCCTTACCAGCTACATTACCAGTATTGGTAACTTTGACTTGAACTTCAATAGTTTGATTGCCTTTGGTGATTGCAGCATCAGTTATTCCTTGCCACTCCCAATCGAAGGTGGTGTAGGAAAGTCCGTATCCAAATGGATAAAGAACTTGCTCTTGATACCATTTCTCACCAGTCTGTCCACCCATATCAGTAGCAGCTGTCTCATAGTATTTATATCCGTTGTAAATACCTTCTCTGTATTCGAGATCGGCGTAGTTAGTCATCTTTCCGCTTTCATCATAGAAGAAGGAGTTCATTCTAGAGCCATCAGCATTCTTGTTTTGAGTCTGCCATCCTAAGTTTGTAAAGCTAGGATCCTTGGTGAAATCCTTAGTCCAGATATCGGATGTATGTCCAGAAGGATTGACAACACCTGTTAAAATTCTTCCGATAGCTTCAGCACCATTGTTTCCAACTCCACCGACCCAAAGAATTGCATCGACACCCAAGTTGGAATCGGTCTTCTCTTCGGCCAATTCAGGAATTTGCATAATATTAGAAGAGTTAATAACAACAATGACCTTGGAGAAGTGTTCCTTGACGTGGTGAACCAAAGCCACTTCGTTGTCATCGAGTTGCAACACGTGATCATCGGGGTTTGCATGATCTTTCACTTGGTTAGTTGCTAAGTCCTTGTTCTCAGTTCCTTGTCTTGAGAAAGTGATGACTGCAGCATCGCTGTATCCATAATAAGAAGCGATAGTAGAAGGAGTGTAGTCGGATACAGGAAGCTCATTATTGATTGTTCCTAATGTGTGATAGGTGTTATAGAGATTGACAGTGACAGGGTTGACTTCAAGACCTGCATCTTCCAAAGACTCTACAAGACCCGTGTAGGCAATTCCGTTATTGCCAGTTTTTCCAGCACCAGATCCACCACCAGCAGTAACAAGGTTGACTGATGCCATTCCAAATAAAGTAACCTTCTTTTCATAAGAAGCTAAAGGTAATGCATTATCAGCATTTTTGAGCAAAGTATCACCTTCGGCAGCTATGTCGATAGCTAATTCCTTAGCAGATTTTTGCTCGTCAGCAAAACTTCCATAATCGGAATAAAACTTTCCCTTTGCATCTTTGTCACCGGTGGAAGTTCCATCGGGATTGACTGTTCCAGGCTCTAATGAGTCTACATCATGTTCAGAATCACTAGTTCCACTTGAGTCCCCACCATTTCCAGATGAGCCCTTGTTATTAGAAGGGGTACTTGGATTAGGTGAAGGATTAGTTGAAGGATTAGTGCTTGGGTTGCTGTTGCATCCAATCAACATTGTTGTTAATCCGAGCAAAGCAAGTAATTTGAAATTTGTCTTCATTTTGTTTCCAAAAAGACTATTTGTCTTTTCCTTTCCGGTTGATTATCCTCAAATCTATATGTAGGAATCTTGCAACCGTTTACATTGTATTTTTACAAAGGGAAAATAGAAACTGTCAATGTTGGTCGAAATGTTTATCATTTGAACTCTATAAGCTAATTCGTTCAAATAACATACTAATTTTAGAAAGGTGTAAGCTCTTTTATAATAATGGCAAGAGGATGGAAAAAATGACTAAAAATATATTTGAAAAAGTCAATGATTCTAAATTATATATACATATCGTTAATATTATACAAAGAAAAAGTTGTTTCTAAGGATATTATGTAATATGTCAAAGCAAATAATTGAGCTTTCTTTAATCGAAGAAAGAAACTGTGAGTTGATCATAAAGACTTTCTTGGATTTGACTGATAGCAAAAAAGTCGAATTTATAAAAGTCAATGATGTCATTCAAGAAATCAAGATATCGAAAGGTACTTTTTATAAATACTTTTCAGGAAAGACTGATCTCATAAATAAAAGCGTAGATTGGCTAGCTTTTGAATTGAACAAAAAGATAATAAAGCCTTTGATATCAGAAGATTTCTCTGATGAGATCATTTTGAATACCGCAACTAAAATAAACGTCAATAAAAGAATTTACAAACAAGTCACTGATTTGTTTGTAGATAAATCCTTTGTCGAATCCAAGCTGATGATGTCATCAGGATTAGATGATAAGCATATCCTCACAACAAATCGAATCCTACTATTCTACTTAACAAATCTCTTCAAAGAAGAGACAGACTGTACCCCTTTAAAACTAAAAGAGACAATTAAAGTTTGTCACAAAGAACTGAGAAGAAGTCTTAAACAAATAGAAGGAGTTACAAAAAATGATTGAAATAGCATTAGTAGAAGACAATCCAAGCGATAGAGATAACCTAATAAAAGCATTAGATAGATTCTCTAAGGAAGAAAATGAGCCTATTCATATAACACATTTCTCTACCGGAGAAGAGTTTATAGCTAAGTTCAAAGCTATTTATAATGTTATCTTCTTGGATATAGAATTGGGTGGAATGAACGGAATGTCTATAGCTCAATCCATAAGAAAAGTAGACAATTCAGTATTCATAATATTCTGTACCAACATCGCAGCACTAGCTATAAAGGGGTATGAATACAACGCTTTGGATTACTTCATAAAGCCTGTGTCTTATGAAGACTTAGTATTGAGAATGAAAAAAGTAGCAAGAAGTGTTAAAGAAAGTCAAAGAAAAATTAGCTTTCCTATAGAAGATTGAATCCAAGTCTTATTAGTCGACGAAATCATCTATATCGAGTCTTTTGGGCATGACACAATCTATCATACAAAAGATAAAAATATAAAAGCTAAAGAGAGAAGAAGCATGAAATCCATAGAAGATGAATTAGGACCTCTTGGATTTTCTAGATGCAATGTAAGTTACCTGATAAACCTCAGATATTTAGACTCAATAAAAAATAATGATGTGATTTTATATAATGGAGAAACATTATCGATCTCTAGAAATAGAAAGAAAGATTTCTTAAATGATTTCTTTGCTCACCTAAACAAAAACGGAGGAATATCTCAATGACGGCCGCTCAAGTATATGGACTGATCGACTTTCCTTTGTTTTTAATACTAGGAGAGTCTTTAATAGATCAGTATTTTCCTAGAAGAAACTACTTTTGGATACGAGCTATTATTTGTTCCATCGCTGTCATCGCTTTTAATTTCCTTAGAGATTTCATTTATGTTCCTATAGATTGGCTAAATTTAGCTATCCAAATATCTTTTCCTTTGATAACATTCTCATTGTCTTTAATAGGATTGAGCATTTGTTTTAAAGCTACTATTCCAAGTATATTGTTAACTGGAACTGTAGGATATTGCATTCAAAACTTTTCCTATTGCTTGATGTCGATAATAAGAATTTCAATAGGATTCGATCAATCTCTTTGGTACTATGTAATTGCAATACTAGCACCCATATTCTGCTCAACTTACTTCACTACATATTTCATCTATCTCAGAAACAAGGATCTTAGAATCGGAATAGACAAGATTCAAGAAAAAAGACAAATATTGATAACTTTAATGGCCTTAACAGGAATATCGATTCTATCTTGCTATGCTATGATGACTTCCTCCAAATTTGATTCAAAAGGAATGTGGTACTGCACCTATTCCTTCGATATGATAGTCGGAATCATTATCGTAACTACTGAATTGGAGTTATTGAGATCTAGAAAAAATGCAATAGATAAGATGAAAGTACAAACACTATGGAAAATAGATAAAAGAAACTATGAAAAAAATGCCGAGAACATGGATTTTATCAATGTTAAGATGCATGATTTAAAGCATAGATTAGACAACTTGTCTACCAAAGACGACAAGGAAGAACTAGATTCATTAAAATCGTCCTTAGATGTTTTTAAGTTTGCGAACAAAACAAATTGTGAAGCCTTAGATATGGTCTTGGCAGAAAAAGGAATGAAGATGGTCAAAAGCAAGATTCATTTTACTTGTTTAGTCGATGCTTCAAAAATCAACTACATTCCAAAAGAGAACTTATATTCTTTATTTGAAAATTCAATTTCGAACGCAATTGAAGCTGTGACTCAATTACCAGAGGGCAAAAGAGTAATAGCTGTAACTAGTAAAGACTATGGTGATTATATAAATATTCATATTGAGAATTACTGCGATAAAGATAAAGTAAATACAAAGATAGGAATCACCACCAAGAGCGACAAATCCATGCATGGATTTGGATTGAAATCAATAGAGATGATGATGAAAGAATATAAAGGAAAAATGTCTATAAAACTAAAGGAAGATATCTTCTCTTTAGATTTGTTGTTCCCTATTCAGTTCGAAGAGACCAATTTTGACAATTAAAAAGCCAACTTTGACAATTCATCCCAGTTTCTTTTCCTAGCAACTATTATGAAAGCACATACAAGTTAAATATAAAAGACTTTATGGAGGGCACTATGAGAGGAAACAAAAATTTCAAAAGCAAGAAGTTCATCGAAGAAGCTTATGTCGCTTTGCTTCTTCAAAAAGACTTCAAGAAAATAACAGTGATCGACATAATAGAGCAAGGTGAAGTCAGTAGAGCGACATTCTATAAGAATTACGAAGACAAGTATGACTTAAGCAAGGACTTCATAGAAGAAATCTTCTTAAAGTACAAAGAGGTAAAACTAGATAAGAAAACAGATGATAAAGACTATCTTATCTTCTTAAATAAGAACAGATTGAACTTCACTGCTATCTTCAAAATCAAAGATGAACTGATAGACGGAATGAATGAGTTGAAGAAACTCATTCAAGCCGAATACAAGAAGATAAACAACTCGACCGATTTAGAAGCGGATTTCTATGCTTCCCAATCAGTCTGGGCTTTGAATTATCTAGCTTCACTGAATAGATTTATCTCTGAAGCTGATTTAAATTCGATACACTTATCTTTTCAAAAGTTGAGTTCCGATGTAAAAGAAAGAAAAGAATATTGAGAACAAATTAGAAGAATAATGCAGGCTAGGGATAAAAACTGACTATGAATGGTCAGTTTTTTTATCTATCCTTTTCTATTAAACTAATAAACTGATTACAGTTGTATTTAAAATCCATGTTCTACATCCAAAAAATAAAGCCATAATTAAAGCCCTTTCAATTATTTATCTTATACTTCAATCGATAAATTTTATATGGAGATGAAATATGATTAAAAGAACTAAAGCTATATCTATATTGTTGATGCTAGTATCACTAGCATCATGTGAGCCTATCAGGTTCACATTCGGCAAGCCTTCAAGTAGTAAAAACAATACCACCAATAGTTCCTCCACAATCAATACTATCGATTTTATAGAAATAACAAACCCTATCGATAGATTAGTTTTAGGTCAAACATATCAATTGAACACATCTACTGATGAAGAAATTATATGGGAGAGTGGAAATACAAATATAGTTTCTATAGATGAAGAAGGTGTTATAACTGGTAGAAAAATAGGATCTACTACTATCTATGCTTCTTTAGCCATAGATAGCTCAGTCTCTACTGAAATGAATATTACTGTAGTAAATAAAACTCCTACTCCGACATCAAGCTCGTCTTCATCCAATAACAATTCTTCTTCCTCAAGCCAAACAAATCCTATAGAAAACGAGAATCCTGATCCAAAAAAATACAAATTAAATTGGCACGATGAATTCGATGGGAATTCATTAAATATGAATTATTGGTCTTATCAAGAAGGTGATGGATCACAATATGGAATTCCAGGATGGGGTAATGGCGAGCAGCAATACTATTCTCAAGATAATGTTTCAGTAAATAATGGAGCATTAAAAATAACAGCAAAAAGAGAGAACAAAGGTGGGAAAGCCTATACTTCAGCAAGAATAAGAACTGCTAATAAAGTAGCTTTTACCTATGGAAGAATAGAAGCTAAGATCAAACTACCTCCTTTTCAGGGTTTATGGCCTGCATTTTGGATGCTTCCTGACACTGCTACTTATGGAAACTGGCCAAATAGTGGAGAAATAGATATCATGGAAGCTAAAGGAAGACTTCCAAATGAAACATCGGCAGCTATTCACTTCGCCAACAATAACAACCAACATGCATACAACACTGGAACTTGTGATTTGAATCAAACTTTATCAAGCAATATGAAAGACTGGCACACCTACGCCGTGGAATGGGAATCAGATTCCTTATTCTTTTATGTCGATGATATTTGCTTCTTCGGTTCTAAATGCAATCAATATTCAGGTGTACAAGGAAATAGCGGACAACCATTCGATAAAAACTTCCATATTCTATTAAATTTAGCTGTGGGTGGTATGTTTGATAACTATATCAATCCAAACGATTCTGATTTACCCGCTTCTATGGAAGTCGATTATGTCAGATGGTGGGGATTGAAATAATAAAGCAAACTATTCAAGAATAAAACTATACAAAAAAACTCAAGGCTTATTATTTTTATAAACTTATATAAAAATAGTGTTGTAAAATTATGCCTGGAGTTTTTTTATGGATAAAAATATATTTAATAGAAAAGATAAAGATTTGCAGTTGAGAGCAAACGATGGTCGTATTCCTTTGGAAGGCGATAGACCTGTATCGAAGAAAAAGATTGTAGTTAGAGGACCTATTCCTACTCAAGACGAAATCACAGAAATCGATAGACAAGGAAGAAAAGAAAGAAATGACTATAGGAAGAAATGTAGAAAAGAAAGAAGTCTTCCCGGCTTGAGTAAAGAAGATAAACGTCATATGAGAGATATAGAAAATGCAACTCTCAACAAGATGAAATATGACAATATGAAAAAGCAAGCTGAGTGTTACGCTAAAGCTACAGGTCAGACTTTGCCTGACAATTTATCCTATAACGATTTAGAGACTATCTCCATCCGTTGCTTCTTACCTCAATATACTAGAGGTGAGGATTTATCCTCTGCCATCTCGCATATCGTAGGTGGAGCTTTAGGAATAATAATGCTGATAGTTGGAATCTACTATTCAGTAGTAACGACAAAACCATACTTCGGTGTCGGCGAAATTTATGCTTTCAGCCATCCTGCCGCCATCGCAACAATGTTCATATTCGCACTAGGAGCTATCTTCTTATACGCGATATCTGCTATCTACCACTTCCTTTGGGTCAATGGAGGAAAGAAAGTATTGAGAGTCATAGACCATTGTACTATCTATTTCTTAATAGCAGCTTCTTATACTCCTATCACAGTCCTAGGACTTCCAGGTGCTTATGGAATGGGCATGACTTGGGTTTATGTCGTATTAGGAGTCGAGTGGGGATTAGGAATCTTGTTGACCGTCTTCAATTGTCTTTGGCTGAACAACAAAGTCGTAGTCGGTATATCCATGGCGGGATACATCATCTTAGGATGGATGATCATCGCTTTTACTCCAGTCATAATAACTGAGATTGGAATGACCGGATTCCTAATCATATTATTTGGTGGAATCGCCTATACATTTGGAGCTATATTCCATGGAATGGGTCATAAAGTCAGATATATGCACACTATAGCTCATTCCTTATATGTTGTAGGAACTTTATTGCATTTCATTGGCATTCTTTTATACTTCGTCTTATAATCTTATATCGACTGAGAGATTTACTGAAATGAACGAAAAAAATATTAAAAACGAAAAAAAGTATTATTCGGGTAAAGATAGAATTAGCAAGTCTAATTTAATCTATAAGTTGGCACTAACTGCAATGCTCACCGCCTTCGCATTTGTACTAGGAGGAATAGGTTCCGCCATAGGTATATTTGATCCTTGGACAAATGGAGGATCAGTATCCTTATCCTCGCTTCCTTTAGTCTTCATAGGATTAATATGTGGTTGGCAATACGGATTGCTAGGTGGTGTCGTATATGCTGGAATAGATATGTTGATGGATAATGGATATGTCTATTCAGTAAATGCTATTTGGATTTCTATACTATTGGATTATATCTTGGGATTTGGATTTGCATTTGTCGCTGGATTCTTCAGAAAGCCATTCTTAAAACATAAATGGTGGCCATTCTTCGTGGCTATGACTTTTACTATGTTGCTTCGTTTTCTCTCTTCGTTCTTCTCTGGTGTATTCGCTTTTGCTACCATAGCCAGTTGGAATAGCCCCGCTACTTGGATTTACTCTTTGACTTACAACGCCGGATATATTGGAATATCATTAGTCTTAGATTTAATAGTCGGCGGATTGTTGATTAAACCTATATGGAATGCCATAGATAAATCTCCACTAAAACTATCATTATAAATTCAATTGAATCGACTGAAACAGGATGGGATTTCCATCCTGTTTTTGTTTTCCATTTCAAACATTTAACTTAAACCCAATTACAGCCGTGTCTATTTATTAAGATGTAATATATAATCTTATGTCTATATTTAACTAAGGAGGATTAAACATGGCCGAGCTAGACCCTGAAAAGTTAAACACAGAGAACAAAGAAGTAGAAAAGAAAGAAGAAACTACTGCAGAAGAAAGCAAAGAAAGCCAACCTGTCGAGGCTAAAGTCGAAGAGACTAAGAAAGATGAAAATGGAGTCGAGACTTTAGAAACTGAGGAAGGTGTCTACACAAAGAAAGAAGCTGATGTTCAAAAGAACTTCGTCTACAAGAATGCTTCTGGAAAAGTTGATGGAGTCAATTTAAAGTTAGCAAACGCTATCGAAAATGCTAGAAAGAACTTCGTAAAAAACTATCGTTCTAATAGATTAGGAGCAAATATATCAGTTGGAATATTTGCCTTCTTCATCGTCGCTACAGCAGTCGTATACTTCACTTTGAGTCAAACTGAAAACAAGACTCTTTACAACTGCTTGATGTGGCCTTTCTTCGGATTGGCTATCGTCGCATTAGTTTGCTTCTTAATTCTTTCTAATGTCGGAAAGAAAAAAAGCTACAAAGAGATTGGAAACTATCTCGATATATGGACGGATTCATTTATCTCGGATGCATATGTTGGAAAACCCGGTGTGGACAATGTCACTTATTCCATCGATGGAAAAGTTGATGATTGGTCCATCATCAACACCCACTACTTTGCAACTATCGATTCGATTGAATCTCGTTCACATGTCGTAATGGATTACTACGGAAAAGCACTCTGCGATACAGAAGTTTCAATTTCAGTTCCTGTATACAATGAATTTATAAATAGAATTGCATTAGAGAAAGTTATCGAAGATCCTAACAAAGCAGAAGAAGTTAGCGAAGAACAACCGGTTGCCGAGGAAGATAAGAAAGATAAGAAAAAGAAAGCTAACAATGGTAGAAGTCCATATGTAGGTGGATATGGTAAATTCCTCAGCTATGAAGTCAATGCTAAGAATCCTAACGATTACTTAATTGTCGTAAGAAAAGTTAAAGATACTTATCTTCCTACAAATGTTCACGGATTGACTAGATTCGATAACTTAGCTGGTGAATTATTAAATAATGACTATGTGATTTGGGCTAGCGATGAGAAGTTTGTACGCGAGACATTAAAGCCTGCAATAATCGAAGCTATGCAAAAAATGACACCCAATAGTGTCTTGCAAGACTGGTTCTTCACATTCAATAAGAGCGAAGCTGCATTCATGCTCAACTATAGTTCTGCTATCATGGAGCTTCCTATGTATGATAAAGTTCAAGAGAACAATGTCGAGCAATATCCTCACGATGTAGAATTGGCTTTGACTGTATTTAAAAATTTGGCCGATGAAATAAGAGAAGAAAAGTCTGAAGAAATAGAGAAATAAAAAGAAGGTTTATTATGGCAAAAATCAAATCACCTTATGGAAAGTTTGTTTTGAAGACTGCCAATGACACAAGAAAACTTGGAGAAAGATTAGCCAAGTCTTTAGCTGGTGGAGAAGTCATCTTAGCCTATGCACCTATGGGTGTTGGTAAGACTTGCTTTGCTCAAGGATTAGCTAAAGGTCTAGGAATTGACAGGGTTGTAAACTCTCCTACATTCAACATGATAAAAGTTTATAGAGGAACATCTTTAACTTTCTACCATGTCGATGCATATAGACTTGAAAACAAAGATGAGAATCGAGATATAGGTCTTACAGAATTGTTGAACGACCCAAGCGGTGTGTGTTACATCGAATGGCCTGAGTATATAGTTGATGAATTCGAGAATGTTAAAGACTTCATCACAGTCGAATTGACCATGAATAAAGATGGTACAAGGGAGGCAGTAATTAGCCATGGAAGAACTAAATAAGAATCGTCTTTTCATAGATGCATCTATGAAAAGCTTGACCGTAGTCATATCGAGTAAAGGTCAAACCTTTGAAGGATTTGATGACCAGCCAAAGGAAACATTGGAACAAATGTTTCCTTTGATTATGTCTTTATGTGAAAAAGCTGGAATCAAATATAAAGATTTAGATGAGATTTATGCTACTACTGGACCTGGATCTACAACCGGAATAAGAATGGCTTTGACACAGGCTAGAGTTTTCTTTGCATTAAAACATGAGGCCGATTTATATGGCGCTCCTACATTAGAAGTCTTATTCAGAGCATCCAAATTGAAAAATGGATTAGCTATTTTATCCGATAGACATAACACTTTGTTTTATGCTCTTTATAAGGATGGTCAAAAGATCAGTGATGGTCACGCCGATAAACTAGAAGATATAAACGGATTCAGCAATGAGACAATTATCTATGCTTCAATAGATGAAGGAGCTAAAACGATTGCTCAAGGACATGAATCTATATCCTTATCTTTAGCTGAATCTTTACAAGTTAGAGAGGCATATAAGAAATACACACCCGATGATGTTCAAAATCTTGTTCCTCTCTACACTGAAAAGATATGATGATAGTCAATCAGCTTTCTAAAGAAACAATCGATGATGTTCTAAGAATTGCAAAAGAAAGAAATCTTAGTCATTCCTTGGATAAACAAGTCCTTATAGATGCTTTAGATGGGAAAAATCATCTAGTCTTAGTAGGATCAATCCAGGGGATAACAATAGGTTATGTCCTAGCGACATTAGAACTAGATGAGGCAGAAATAGATTCCGTTGCCGTATCGATAAAATATGAAGGAAACGGCTATGGAAGACTTTTGATGGAAGAGATCATCAAAGCATTAGAAGAGATGAATGTAAATAGAATCTTATTAGAAGTAAACGCCAAAAACGAAAGAGCTAAAAATCTATATATAAATAGAGGATTCAAAACATACAGAATTAGAAAAGGATACTACAATGGTATAGATGCCTTGTGTATGGAATGGAGGAAGCAAAAATGAGTGATGGTAAAAATAGATGTATTCTAGCTTTGGAAAGTAGCTGTGATGAAACAGCTGCTGCTGTATTAAAAGATGGAGAGATGAAATCCAATATCATCTCCACACAAATTAAAGAGCATCAAAAGTTTGGAGGTGTATATCCGGAATTGGCTAGCCGTCTTCATCTTCAAAATGTTGCGTCAGTTATCTTCATGGCTTTAGATAAAGCTGGTATTAAGCCTGAAGAATTGACTCATGTGGCAGTTACAGCTGGACCTGGTCTCCCCGGTGCATTACAAGTCGGTGTGATAGCAGCTAAGACTGTCGCCGCTTATCTTGGAATCCCTTTGATAGGGGTCCATCACTTAGCCGGACATCTATATGCTAACGAATATGCTGGTGATTTTCATTTTCCTATGATTGCATGCTTAGCTAGTGGTGGAAACTCAGAAATCATCTTGATGAAAGATCATCTTGATTTTGAAATCGTCGGTCAAACTTTAGATGATGCCATCGGAGAAGCTTTCGACAAAGTAGCTCGTGAAATCGGTCTTCCCTATCCAGGTGGAGTCGCAATAGATAAGCTATGCAAAGCTCATCCTGAAGTAAAACCTTTCAAACTTCCTTTCCCACGTGTTCCTGGATATAACTTATCTTATTCCGGATTGAAGTCAGCAATCATAAGAAAAGTTGAGCAAGAGAAAGCTCAAAACGGTGGAAAATTATCCGATGAAAGAGTTATTGAATACGCTAAATCTGTAGAAGTTGCTTTCGTTAATCAATTCGTTAGAAAAGCCTTTAAAGCAGCTGAAGATTTCCACGCAAAAATGGTCATAATCGGCGGAGGTGTTTCTGCTAATTCATATCTTAGAAGTGAAGTGTTGAAACACAAGGATGAATACGAAGTGTTGATTCCTCCTATGTGGTGCACTACTGATAATGCATCCATGATTGCTAAAGCAGCTGATCACATCATAGATGCCGGATACGGAAGTGACCTGTCACTTCCTACAGACCCTTGTATGAATTTGGATGGATTCCCATTCAGCGGTGAATTCAAAGGAACCTACAAGCTTAACTAAGCATGGGATTGATTTATAAAGTCTTCCTTAAGATTTTCCACAAAGTATGGAAGAATGTCGAAGTGGAAGATCAGAAAAGAATGAAGACATTAGTCTTGCCTGACGATGTTTCTTTTGAAGACTTCAAGTATGGTGAGGATGATGACCCTTACCATACTTTTTCTATTTATTGGCCAAAAGATAAAGATTTGACTAAACTACCTATATTTGGTGGAGCTTGGGCTTATGGCGATAAAGAGCTAAACAGACCTTTTTGTATGACTATGGCTCATAGTAATCTTATAGTGATGGGAATGAGTTATAGGCTTGTAGAAGGGGTTCAAGTAAATAATCAATTAGAAGATATAATAAACTCCATCAATGAATTTATAAAAGTTGCTAAAGAGAGAAAATACAATTTAGACAACGTTTTTCTTACAGGTGATTCAGCTGGCGGATACTTTGCTTTGTCACTAGCTTCTTTATTGGATAGAAAGCTAATCAATCGGATTCTAGGCTTAAATCTAAACATAGATTTCAAAGGACTAATCTTAAATCATCCAGCCTTTGATTTTGACATCATGGGTCAAACACATTTCTGGTATCCTTTGTTGTTCAGAGCTATGTTTGGAAAGAAATATAAGAAAAATCCAATATATGTAAACACTAAAAATACTAAAGTTTTAATGGATAATGTTTATCTTCCACCAATGCTATTCATAACTTCTACCGGTGATGATGTAATGGGTGAAATAAACATCGATGTTCTTAAAGAAGTTAAAAGATACTATCCTAATATCGAAGTCATAAACAATGACATCGACCCAAAAGGACATGTTTATAATGTCACTTATATAAATTCCGATTCAGCAATTAAAACAAACGATAAAATATTAAATTTCATTTTATCAATTTCTGAGAAATAAACTATCGCTTTTAAAATTGAATGATCGTCACTAACATTGTTTTTTCATAACTTCTTTATTTCTTCAATTTATATTTAAATGTATAACCTAAATCATCTACAAACCCTTTCATATAGACTTTAATGAGCTGATTTACATTATTTTCAAATTCATCAAATGTTTTAGAATTGACTACTTTTTTCAAAGGTGCAGTAAAGAGGCCTTGGGTGTTATAAAACTTATAACATGTATTGAAAAATTCATCCACGTACATCAAAGGCTTATCAAGTGAATTGAATTTCAAATCTTTTTCAAGATTGTGCAAGAAGTCAAGTGCCTTACCTGGTTTTATACAATTTACTTTCATCTCAACTCCAGAGCAAGCATCGAATACATCTCCAATCAATTTAGGACTTAACGTACAATCAAACATAGCTAACATTTCAACTATTTCATACTCTTGTGCTATGAAATTACCCATAAATGGGGTCTTAAACTCTTTGCTTTTCAAGGATAATCTGCAGTCATTAGAAGGTGCTAGATCCATTCCAATTAAATTTCCTTTATGAAAAACTAGAGATATACATCCAGCGTGTACTTGAAAAGCATCACTATTTTTTAAACTGACTTTTCGATAATAAGCCATCGGCTTATGAGGAATATAAGTAGCTAAGCTATTTTTTGCATTATTTGCTTCAGCTTTCGCTTTAGCCTTTTCCATTTTGTCTTCAGTCAATGAAATATCATATCCACTACCACCGATGTAGTATTGAATTCTCTTCAATACAATATAAGCTCCTTCCAATGCCGAGCATCCATGCATATGTATTTTTGCAGTGGCATAGTCATGAGGTGTAAATTCAAAAGAAAACTTAAAAAATTTAATTTTATCATCTTCATCAAAATAGCAATCTTCTCCAAAAGAATTAAGAAAATCTTCTTTTTGAGAAGCATTCACATCAGGGCGAAGTAAATACACATCATTCATCAACAAACAACCTGGATTTTTAATATTACCTCTTTCATCAAATTTAAATGCAAATCTAATATTTACAGGTCCAAATTGAAATCCTAAAACAATTATATCCTTTTTCACACTTGCATTTTCATAATACAAGTCAGCATAAGCCTTAACTATATCGTATTGAGTAGCCATAATGTCGTCCTCCTTTATATTGTGTATATATAAAAAAGCACGTGCTAAAAAAGTGCTAAAGCAACACTCGCATAAACCACCTAACACATATGAGTATTTTTCATATATAATACTAATTTGTGAAAAGGACTTATTTTTATGGTCAAATATATTAAAGAACTTTATGATTCATTAAATGAAAAAGAACCTTCTATAAAAGAAGGAGATACTCTTACCATTCAAGGAAGTGTTCGTTCAAATCGTGGGAATAAAGAAATTGGATTCTTAGGAGTCAATGATGGCTCTTGCTTCAATCCAATTCAAGTCGTATATAATCCTGCTACTGATTTAGAAGCTGGAAAAGCTAAGTTAGGTGAAGCCGTTATCGTTACAGGAACTTTCCATCTCACACCTGAGATGAAACAACCTTTTGAATTGCATTTGACTGAATTCAAAGTAGCAGGATTAGTCGACGATTCCTATCCTCTTCAAAAGAAGAAGACTTCTTATGAATACTTAAGAACTATGCCTCAACTCAGAATGCGTACAAACACATTCAATGCTGTATTTAGAATTAGAAGTGAGGCTTCTTACGCTATTCATGAGTATTTCCATAATCATGGATTCTATTACATCCACACTCCTATCTTCACCGGAGACGATTGTGAAGGAGCCGGTCAAACTTTTAGAGTAGTAACAAATCTAAAGGAACCTGATGATTTCTTCGGAAAGCCTGCTTCATTGACAGTGTCCGGACAATTACACGTAGAACCATTTGCTATGGCTTATGAAAAGGTCTACACCTTTGGACCTACATTCCGTGCTGAGAAATCCAATACTCAAAGACATGCAGCAGAATTCTGGATGATTGAACCTGAAATAGCATTTGCCGATATCAATGATGATATGGATTTAATGGAAGATTTCTTGAAATTTGTAGTGAAGAGAGTTATGGAGCGTTGCTCGCAAGATATCAAATTCTTTGAGACCTGGGTCGACAAGAATCTCTCCACTAGATTAAATGATTTCTTGACCAAGCCTTTCACTCGTGTCAACTACACTGAAGGAATTAAGATTCTACAGGAAGCACAAAAGAACGGACACAAATTCCAATATCCTGATATTCACTGGGGAATTGATTTGATGAGTGAACATGAAAGATATCTCACTGAAGAGCACTTCAAAGGACCTATATTCTTAACAGATTATCCTAAAGATATCAAGGCTTTCTACATGAAGCAAAATCCCGATGGAAAGACTGTTGCTGCTGTCGACTTATTGCTTCCTGAAGTCGGTGAACTTTGCGGTGGATCCCAACGTGAAGAAGATTATGACAAACTTCTTCAAAGAATGAAAGAGCTCAATATGAACATCGAAGGATATCAATGGTACTTGGATCTTAGAAGATATGGTGGATGCGTCCACTCCGGATTCGGTCTTGGATTCGATAGACTTTTGATGTTCCTTACCGGAATTCAAAACATTCGTGATGTCCAGCCTTATCCTCGTACTTACAAGGAAATGCAATTCTAATAATCAAAATCTATGGCAGAAGAAACTCTATCAACTTCAACAATTGATCAAGCTGAAGGAACAAAGGTTGAGAAAGAAATCAACCCTTATTTTGCCATAGAAGAAAAATACTTTGGAATAAAAGATAAAAAAGAAATTAGAAGAAAAAAGATTTATTGGATTAAATTTGGTGTTCTTCTCGCATTGATCATATCTTCATTAACAATGATTATTTATGATTCAATCACAAATATTAATAATGAATCGAATTTAATTCCTGGCACTTTAGTGGATGGAATGAATTATAAGCAACTGAGAAATTCAATAAACAGATCTAGTTCAGGCGAAGATAAAACTTGGGTTGATTTTGATGACCCATATGTGATAGGAGATTCAACAAATTTATCGATTACATTAATCGATAGAAAGTTGGTAATTTCAAATAATACATCTTCTTATTCATTTTTATTGATTAATCCAACATCCCAGGCTATATATCAAAACGATTTGACATTCAATGATGATTCATTCGATTTTAGCACTCACACTTCAATGAATGGAGACTATGTCCTTTGTGCTTACAAAGATCCTTATACAATTCCATACAAACCGGTAGTAGATAATTATTTCTATAGAAATTTGGGTTATAGCAAATTTAGAAGAGCTTCAACTAAAGACAATTCGATTCAAATAGATAAAAATATTCAAGTTATACAAGACCCAACTTTACTTTGCTTAGTGATCATAAGAGTTTCATAAGATGAAAGATAAATGAAAACAATGGCTTAAACATCCGCCGATATTGATATCGATATCGACCTGGATTGTGACCATTGTTTTTTTAGGTCTTTTATTTTAGGATTGATTATGATTATTGAAGGATCAATAAAATTAAAGAAATCAAGAAGCCTTAAAGGTAATTAAATTGTTTAGTAAAGCTCTAATAAATTAAGGTATTTAGAAAAGAAATATAAATAATACGCCAATAAAATAAGAAATGATAAAAATGTATGCCCTCTAGGAAAATAAAGTAATAAAATATCTTTGCTTAACGAGGAGGAAATCTTTAAACATGAAGAAGACTGTTTTGGTAACTGGTGGAGCTGGTTATATCGGCTCCCATGCTGTTCGTCAGCTCTTGGATCACGACTTTGACGTCATCGTAGTCGATAACTTATCGACCGGACATGTAAAGGCTGTAGATCCACGTGCAAAACTCTATTTGGGTGATGTTCGTGATTTGAACTTCTTAGCAGGAGTATTCAAAAACAACACAATAGATGGTGTAATGCACTTTGCAGGAAAAATTATCGTTCCTGAATCCGTTGGAGATCCTACTGCCTATTTTGATGATAACATTCAAGCTGTCGTTTCCGTTATTCGTTGTATGCATGCATATGGAGTTAAAAACTTCGTCTTCTCTTCAACAGCTGCTGTATACGGAACTGCTAAAACAACAGTAATAAGCGAGGATGCTCCTTTGCATCCTGAGTCTCCTTATGGATTCTCAAAGCTTGCTGCTGAGCATTTGATTGCCTTTGCTGAAAGAGCATATGGCATCAAACATGTCATCTTCCGTTATTTCAACGTTGCAGGTGCATCACTCGATAGCAAAATAGGTGAAGCACATCCTGTTGAATCCCATTTAATTCCTGTCATAATCAATGCTGGATTATCTGGAAAAGAGATGCAAATTTTCGGTAATGACTATGAAACACGTGATGGTACATGCTTAAGAGACTACATCCATGTAGTCGACTTAGCTGAGGCTCACGTTCTTGGAATGGAGCATTTGCTCAAAGAGGGAGAATCCGCAACTATCAACTTAGGTTCTCAAAATGGATTCACCAACAAAGAAATTCTTACTACTGTCGATAAGGTCTTAAAAGAAGAGCACTTGTCTGAGGGTGTAAAGTGGAAGTTCGGTCCCAGAAGAGCCGGAGACCCTGCCGCTATTGTCGCATCTAATGAAAGAGCAAAGAAGATCTTAGGTTGGACTCCTAAGTATGACTTGGAGACCATGATCAAGAGTGCAATCGCTTGGAAGAACACTCACAAGAATCTTTACAACGATAAGAACGGAACTAAAATTGCTTTCGACAAAGAAGATATGAAACATATAGCCAAAGTTAGACCTGTTTCTTACAACGAGCTTGTAAAGAAGGGTGTCTACTCTGGAATCGAGCATTATGACGATATCGTCGGTGCTAAAATCGAAAAAGCTTTGACTAAGTAATTTATATTTCCAAGCTAAAAACTATCTGGGCAATCCAGATAGTTTTTTTATATTAAGAATAACTTATATAAAAAGCGTCAACAATCATGCTTATCAAATAAGCATTATAACAATCTTCCGTAATGCTTTTTATAGAAATACTTCACAGGTTGAGTCAATAATCCATACAGCAGCACTTGTCCAAATAGAATGACGAGGAATATTGGATTAATAGAAACCATATCGAAAGTAGCATTGACATTAGGAACATAAACTACAAAGAATCCCAATAGACATGATACGACTATTCCTAAAGACAATGTAACGTTAGGCCAAGACTGGATCAAAGGAATTCTATCAGTTCTCAAGAAAGCATAGACGACATTCTGCGTTATCAGTGATTCTAAGAAGAATCCGGTTTGGAAAGTCATCATAAAAGTTATATATTCATCGGATGTCTCAGCCCAGTTCCAGTTGAACATTCCACTTTGGAAAGCCCAGTTGATAGTGTCACCAGTTGAATTCATATTTACGACCATTAATGGAGAGATGAAGTACATCAAGAAAGCAAATGTGATCATATCGATGCAAGAAGATAACGGTCCGAATGCAAACATAAACGATCGTATTTGTTTGACTGAAAAATCCAAAGGCTGCATTATATTTCTCTCATCTACCGAATCGAAAGGAATCATAGAACAAGAAACATCAGTGATGATATCCAACAAGATGATTTGTAAAGCTTGCATCGGAATAAATGGAATCCAAATAGCTCCGATCATTTGAGAAATCATATTTCCGAAGTTTGAAGAAGTCTGGCCTTTCAAATACTTCATCATATTTACATATGATTTTCTTCCTTCAATAATTCCATCTCTCAAAACATTCAAATCATTCTCCAACATGATGATATCGGCTGACTCCTTAGCTATATCAGTTGCATCCTTGAATGAAATTCCGACATCAGCAGCATGTAAAGCAGCTGCATCATTGATTCCATCACCCATGAATCCGACAGTATGTTTATTTCTTTGAAGACTTGTAACAATTCTACTCTTGTCATCGGGTGACAACTTAACGAACAAATTACATTCCTCAACCTTTTTAGTCAATTCATCATCGCTCATCTCTCTAATCTCATCACCAGATAACACTTTAATATCATCAAACCCGGTAGCTCTACAAACAGCTCTGGCAGCCGGCTCATTATCTCCGGTTAATACTTTAACTGTAACACCAAAGTTTCTAAGGCCATCCAAAGCTTCCTTAGCCGAGGCTTTAGGCGTGTCTTCAAAACATATATATCCAGCAAAGACCAAGTCAGATTCATCCGATACTGTTATCGTATCTTTATCTGTATCCTTAGTAGCCATCAATATTGTTCTTCTACCCTTCAAAGATTCTTTATCGGCAGTGAGCTTAATCTTAGCTATATCATCATCAGTAATAGGTCTTTTTCCTTGTGTTGTTTTGATAAAGCCCAATGTCTTTATCATAGAATCAGTTGCACCTTTCACAACCATAAATTTAGCACCGGTGTGATCCTTTAATAAAACAGTTAATCTCTTTCTATCAAAGTCGAAAGGAATTTCATCAAGCTTTACTAATCCTTCAGTCAACGATTCATAAAATGATCTATCTGATTCAGCATATGCCACAATCGATTTATCTATAACAGACTTAATTCCAGTTTGGGAATACGAATTTAAGAAAGCAAGGCGAAGAACACGTGGGGATGAAACACCATCAAAGTTAAAATACTCAGCTAATGTCGAGCTATTTTCAGTAAGTGTTCCAGTTTTATCCGTACAAAGAACATCCATGGCTCCGAAGTTTTGAATAGAGTTGATATCCTTTACTATAACTTTCTTTCCAGACATCTTGACTGCACCTTTAGCTAGATTAGCTGCAACTTGCATAGGAAGAAGTGCGGGAGTGAGTCCAACAGCTACTGACATAGCAAACATCAAAGCTTGAATCCATTGCTTATAATCGTTATATCCTGAAATTACCAACCCTTCTGATGTTATATGAATACCACAACCATCGATGATAAAGATAAGAGGAACCATAACCACCAAGAAACTCATGAGCATCTTAGCGACTGAATCAACACCTTTTTCAAAAGCAGTCTTTCCTTTTTTCTCTACTACTTTTTCTCTCAAAGCACCAAAAACTGTTTTATTTCCGACATTGACTATACAAACCTCGCCTCTTCCAGACACAACATTAGATCCTTCAAAAGCTAAACAAGAGACATCGAAAGGATTTGCTTTTGCTAAATTTCCATTATATGAATTAGTATTCTTTTCAACAGGTTGTTGTTCACCAGTCAAAGCAGATTGTGAAACGAATAAATCTTTAGCAACTACAACTCTAACATCTGCTGGCAGCATATCACCAGCACCGATTCTAACTATATCTCCAACAACCAATTGATCGTTAGGAAGCTCGATTACCTTTCCATTTCTGATGACTGTCGAAGTATTCTCTGTCATGGATTTCAATGAAGCAGCTGAGCGAAGAGATTTAGTCTCTTCCACAAAGCTTACAGTTCCAGAGAGAAGAACCATTATGATTATTATCAAAGGAGTAACCCACCAAGTAGCTTTATCTTCAGCAGTACCTCCAGGAAGCCAAGCGACAATAGCTGATATGATAGCTACAACTAGCAAAATTAATGAAAAAGGAGAAGTAAATGCTTTGAAAAGTCTATGAAAAACACCATTGCTTTTGATCTTAGTAACTGTGTTTGCTCCATATTTTTCTCTATTGGCTTCAACAGTTTCGTCATTTAAGCCCGTCTTCTCATCCACACCGATATCCTTGAAAAAATCAGCTATAGACAAACTACTAGCTCTCAAAAGTCTATCTCGATCTTCTTTACTTTGAACAACTCCAGTCTTTGCTATTTTTTGAGCATTAGCCTTGTTAATCAAATTTTCTTCCTTGACTATTTTTTTATTAGCCTTGGCTTCTTTCCAATCTTTGAGACCCATGGGTTTACCCTCCTTTCAATAAAAAAACTTATGGCAAGTCAAATGCCATAAGGATAATTTACTCGTGAGTAAACCTTATGACGCTTGAGCTTACGCTCTCAGTGGTATTAGAACTTTTCTATCCCATACCTTGGCTTCGATTAAGGGATGCTGACCGTCTAAAGAAGTCTCCTTCAATAGCCGGCGAAAGTCCATGTCCGACTGAGTAACCTGGCCTTGCTTAAGGCAAAAGAACAATAGCACTCACAAAGATAAAATACAATATAAAAGAGCTTTATTTCTTATCTTTTTCATTCATTTCCTTTATGTCCTCATCAAACTTCTTTATGAAATAAAAACTGATAAGGCATTCATATAAAAGAGCAAAGGCAAATTCAATCCAATCAAATATTTTCTCATATGGATAATAGTATTCATAAACAATCAAAAATATTTTTATGATATTTATTTTTTGTAGTTGAAACAGATAATTTAATATGAGCATAAGATTATCTAATTTAATAGTACAAACATTTATATTTGACTCTCCATAATCAAAATCGATGAAACCTTATATTCTAAATCTAAAAACATTTTTATCATCTTTTTTATCTAAAATGAATTCATTAAGAATAACAAATGTGTATTTTTATACACATTAGGCTTAATATCATTCATTTTATCCATTAGTTGAATCTAATCTATGAGAAAATGGTGAAACTTTGAAAGAGAGGAAACAGAAATGGAAAACAAAATCAAAGATTTCTTGCCTAATGTGTTTGGATACGACACTATCAAAAAACAACTAAAAGAAGTTTATGACCAGTATATGGATAGATTAAAAGATGGAAAGGATATCTCCAATCTACCCAAAGGATTTGTTTTCTATGGAGAGCCTGGAAATGGTAAAACTTTGATATGTAGAGAATTCTCAAAGATTTTTAACTGCCCAGTTATCAATCTTCAATGTGACCTAGATAATATAAACAAAGAAATAGTCGATGCATATACTAAAGCTAGAAAGAACAAATTATCAATAGTAATAGTCGATGAAATTGACAATTTGTTAGGACTAAATTGTTGGGGTGAAGTAGATCCTAAATTCCTTAGAACTTTTCAATCTCAAATGGATGGATTTGATAAGAACACTTCTGTAATCACACTTGCAACATCAAACTCATCTCCTCAAGATTGGCCTGAATCATTAGTTAGAGTAGGAAGATTGGAAAAGAAATATTGTATGAGCAGTTCAACTATAGTTGAAGATTTAATAGATGGATTCAGCAAGAAATACAATGTTCCTGTAACTGCCGATGAAAAAGAAGAATTAAAATATGAGTTCAAGAAAATAAATATTGCTAAAATAGAATCCATATTTAGTCAAGCAAGTATAAAATACGGTGAGAAAACAAAGCTGAATGATATTTTGAAAATATTAGATGAAATGGATTTATTAGACCATAACCACGAAGAGCCTGACAATATCGAAAGGATGACCGCAATACACGAAGCAGGTCATGCACTTTACCTACAATCTCATTGTAAAAGGATATCTTTTTTGAGAACTAGAATAGTAGATAACATCAATGCAGAAACTCTATCTTCTGATAAATTCTCTACCGAGAGATTAGACAGAGAAACATTAGAAGAAAGTATCGACACAAGTCTAGCTGGAATTGCCAGTGAAAAATTAATCTTTGGCAAGTATGATGTAGGGGGTAGTAACGATTTGACTAACGCATTAAAACTAATCGACAAATTGCTATGCCGTGGATCTATTTTGGATCCATAATGCCATTATGCCCACTCTGAAGAAATATCGGATTTGTTGAAATTTAAATACGAAAGAATTAAAAGGAAGTATTTAAAAAGCGAATTCAACAAAGTATATAAACAATTAAAGAAAGAAAAGAAACAAATAATTAAAATAGCTGATTTCATGCAAAAAAACATAGGAATCAATTCCATACAATTAAAAGAGTTGCTATCAGATTAAATATATATGTCAAAGTCTTAGCCAATCCTAAGACTTTTTTATTTTTATTTGGATATTGATTTCCATTTATCAAACCATTATATTAAAAGTGCTATCCCGAAAGGGTGTGTAGTGGTAAATCCACAGGTGACTTACAAGATTCCGTTAGACCTTATATAAGGTGACGACGGCAGAAAAGGAGCAATCCTTTTCAGGCGACAAACTATTTAAAGATAGAACTCTTGAAAGGACCGGTGATTTACAATGAAAAAGTTCTTATCTAATTATTACTTAATTATTTTGACGATTGTTGTTGGAATATTAGCTTTAATATTTCAATTTGGATTCCAGTTGAATCTAGTCTCTCTTATCCTCATCCATTCATGTGCTGCAATTTTTGTAGTTATTACTGTCGTAAGTATGATAAAAGATTTAATAGAAGGACATGTAGGATTAGATATTTTAGCTTTGACTTCTATTATTTCTACTCTATTTGTCAATGACACCATAAACGGAATTACTATCGAAGGTTATTGGGCTTGTCTTATGATAATGATCATGATGGCTTCTGGTCAGGCCTTAGAGTCTTTTTCTTCAAGGAAAGCAAATAAAGAATTGACTGAGCTCATAAATAAGACACCTAAAGTTGTTCATCTATTGACCGATAGCGGGTATTGTATGGATATAGACATAAAGGAAGCAAAAATAGGTGATTTGTTTTTGATAAAGCCTAATGAAACAGTTCCATTGGATTCGACGATAACCGATGGAAACTCACCATTCAACATGTCTTCTCTAACAGGAGAAAGTATTCCAGAATCAAAAAAAGTAGGAGACAAAATACTATCAGGATTTATAAATGGTGATTCTCCTATTATTGCTAGAGTCGATAAAAAAGATGCTGATTCTCAGTATCAAACTATCGTTAAATTAGCTAAAGAAGTGGATAAAAAGCCATCTAAATTTGTAAAAATGACTGATAAATTAGCAATTCCATTCACTATTGTTTCTTATCTACTAGCAGGATTAGGTTGGCTTATTGCTTATATTACAAATCCATCAATCTCATTGATGGATGGCTTTACTAGATTTGTCGAAGTATTGGTAGTCGCTTCTCCTTGCCCTTTATTATTAGCAGCTCCGATTGCAATGATTTCAGGAATATCGCAAGCCTATAAAAAGAACATCTTAATAAAAGATCCTATCGCATTTGAAAAACTAGCAAATACTAAGACTTTTGCTTTCGACAAAACAGGAACTCTAACCAATGGAAAACCATCGATTTCAAAAATAGAAACTATAGATGATTATTCAAAAGATGATTTACTCTTATATATGGCTAGTCTTGAAATTAATTCCAATCACATCTTTGCTAAATCTATAATAGAATCATCAAATCAAACAAATCTATTAAAAGCATCTGATATCAAAGAATATCCGGGAAAAGGAGTTGAAGGGGTTATAGACGGAGTTAAATATAAAGTAGGAAACAGATCTTTTGTATCTTTAGATGATAATATAGAAAAAGGTGAAACATTAGTAGGGTTATCAATGAATGATAATCCTGTCGGATATATCATCTTTAGAGATAAACTTAAAAAAGATACAAAAGAAGCTTTATCTTCATTAAGAGATATTAATGTCAATAAGATCATCATGCTTACCGGTGATAACGAGAAAACAGCTTCTAGAATCGCAAAAGAAGCTGGAATTGATAAATACTATTCATCTTTATCGCCTCAGGACAAATTAAATATAATAACTTCTGCAAGTGATGACGATAGACCTATAGCAATGGTAGGAGATGGAATAAACGATACACCTTGCTTAGCAAATGCAGACGTAGGAATAGCAATGCAAAGCGGAAATGATGGTGCTATCAGTGAGGTCAGCGATATCATCATTTTAAATGATTCGATAGATAGCATTGTATTAGCTAAGAAAATATCAATTAATACTTTAAAAATAGGAAGGCAAGCTGTTTTAATAGGAATAACAACTTGCATAATATTGATGATAATTGCAGCGTTTGGAGTACTTCCTGCCATCATAGGTGCTATATGTCAGGAAGAAATAGATTTAATTTCTATTTTATGGGCCTTGAGAGCTCATAAACAAGTAAAATAAAAAGGTGGGCTCCACCTTTTTTTATAACATATAAGATAAATCTTATTCAAGATTTATAAATTCAATATAATGGCGGAGTGACAGAGATTTGAACTCTGGCTGGACTTTCATCCACTGCTGGTTTTCGAAACCAGTCCCTTAAACCCCTTGGGTATCACTCCACAAATAATGATTATACAATTTTTATAAATGTATTACACTCTTAGTTTTCTTTGTATTTTATAAACTAAGTTAGTTGAAATAAGTCTTTCCAAGAATCAAAGCTTATCAGTTTGTTAGAACTTATCTCTAAATTTTAAAAGTTCTAAAAACATAGTAAAAGAAACTAATCAACCTAATAATGTAAATATTTTATGCTAAACCTTAGATGTAAGAAATTTCATATAGCAACTATCTACTTTTTTATCTATATTATTCATTGGAAACAAATTACTCCAAGGAAATATTCATCATATGCATAAGAAACTATGGGCTTTATTGCCACTAACTTTTTTGTTGATGTCTAACGCACCTGTATTAAATGCCGCCAAGGCATTTGATGGACGTTTTTATGATTCGTCTTTGAAGATGGACTTTACTGATACAAGTAAAGAAAATATAGACAAATATTATTCTGCAGTCGATAACACTTCAACAGGTTCTAGTTTTATAAACGAGCTATATACTGTAATATCAAAGGACAATCACTTTGTTAAATATGCTGATGTAAACAAGTGGTATCAAATAACAGATAGGAATTGGGAATTATCTCAACCTATTGATCCGGATACTTTTAAATTCTCAACAACAAATAATTACTATTTTACTTTACTTTACTTCAAAGATAATGAAACAAAAAACAGGCAGATAAACAATCTAGTCAACGGAAACTCCTGGACTATCGATGCTTCATTAGATCATATCGATTTTGACAATAAGAAAAAGCCAAATAAAAATATTCAAGAAGATAAAGAACATATATGGGCCAAAAGCCACGGTTTCTCACCTAGCGGAGATCCTGAAGCTGGAGCTGGAACAGACCTTCATCATTTGTTAGCAGCTGATCATCATACAAATAACATACACAATAACAACTACTACGGATACATAGACAGAGATAAACCATCTAGCGAAGTCTATTGTTATTACGCTGATGGTACTACTGATTTAAGTGGATGGTCTGGAAAAGATAAAGATGGTGATGATACATTCGAACCAACTGATCAATATAAAGGCGATATAGCTAGGGCTTTACTTTATATGGGCGTTAGATACTCTAATAAACAAGAGACTAACACTAGAAGTGAGCCTTACCTCTTATTGACAGATGACAAAACACAAAAGGATGACAACGATCATTTTCATGGAGTTCATCAACATTTATCTGATTTCCTTAAATGGAATGAATTAGATCCTGTAAGTGATTATGAAATACATAGAAACAATCTTATCTATAACAATGTTCAAAACAACAGAAATCCATTCATAGATCATCCTGAATGGGCCAGAAGAGCATACGCACCTGATACTTATAAAACAACATCAGATTTCTCTAGTCTCAAAGATTCATATAATTTGCATACAAATGACACTTTAACATTACCAGTTACATATTCGTCTAAATCGACTATCAAGGTCAGTTTTGATTCCAATTACTTATCTATGTCTGATGACAATAAGACATTCAAGGCATTAAAAGAATGTAAAGAAGGAACTACTATAAAAATAGATGAAACTACTGAAGACGGAATTATAAATCATGTCGATACTAAGATAATAATTTGGAATGATGCTATATTAAAAACTGATTTACCAAAAAATATTCAATTAGCTCCAGTGATAGGAAATTCAACTTCATACAAATTAGATATTAAGGTTGACAATCTATTCCCTGAAGAAAAAATCGTACTAAAATCTAGCGATGATAACATCGCTAAAATCTCAAACGACAACACTATAGAAGCAGTAGGATTTGGAACTACAACAATCTCAGTGTTAGTAGATAAATCTAGCAGGAAATTAGGTGAATTCAAAATTGAAGTAACTCCATCAGTCTACTTTAATTCTGAAAACATAGGAATTACTATCGGAATAATAATTGCTATAGTTATCGTCTTAGTATTAATAATCGTTCTTTCTATTGTATTTGCTAAAAAAGGAAAGAAGAAATCATCCAAGAAACGATCCAGCAAAAACAATAACACTAAGAAGAAAAATAGTAGCAAAAAGAAGAAATAAAACTTGCTTAATAGATAACCGCTATCAATAAATACGGTTATCTATTTTTTATTTCTAACAAACATTTTAAAATTATATATACGGGAGAAATTATCAATGCAATCAAAATTCAAATTACTAGCCTTAGTTCTATTATCTACCACTTTTTTCTTGACATCTTGTGGTGATTCTACTTCTAATCCTACTACACCTTCAAATCAAGTCACAGACAATTCGACAAACAAACCTTCAGTCCCATCGGTCAATACTGACAAGAAAGACACTACAACATCATCTAATAAAAAAGATGATGAAAGTTCAGATTGGTACGCATCAGAAAAAGAAATAATGAAGCAAGCATTCGGATTCGATTTCAACATTCCTTTCGCTGATGGTCTAACTGACAATCGTGAATCCTCACTCGAAAAGGATGACTCTGGAAATTTCTTCTACACTCATGATATGGATTGTGGCAATTTAACAAGTGCATATAAAAGTAAGGTGGAAAATGAAGAATATACATATGATTCGACACAAGATGGATATGATCTCTATGCATACAGTTACGATGATACAAATCTTATAGTATTGCAAATAGGTTATTCAGCTGACTATGGCTTTGAAATATATTCTTGGGTCGAATCCAATACTGATAGCAACGTGACAGAATATTCTTCATTTCCTTATGCTGATATAGCAACATTCTTTAATTTGACATCAGTTACAAATAATCAAATTCCATCATTCGATATAGCGAGCAATGAATCTTATTACGGATATACTTCAAAAAGCGAATCATCAAGTGAGTTTGTCGTTTATGGAACAATAGATTCTTCTATAACTGATAGTCAAATGGATACTAATTATTCCAATGCTTTGAAAGCTTTAGGATATACAGTCACAGTTGAAGATGGATATTATCCTTATGCCGAAAGTGAAGAAAAAGGATTCCTCCTCAGCTTCGGATGTGATAATTCAGTGTTCTTCCTCAATATAATGAAGTATGAATCGAGCACTACTGATCCCGACACTCCATCAACTCCAGACACAACAATAAAGACAATTACAATCGACGCAAATAATTTTGATGCAAAGTATCCCGGATTCGAATCGGATTTGACTATCAGCGGGTACACATTCAAATATGACTATATAATGAATAATAATGGTGGAATTCAATTTAGGAATTTATCAAAGAGCAATTCCTACTTATTCAATTCGACTGCGATGAACTTATCTACAGTAGTATTAAATGTCGATGTAACTACAAAAGGTGATTTTGTAGGTTATCCTTCTTTATATGCCTCATCTTCGATTCTATCAGCCGATAACAATGAAACTGAAATAAAGCCTGTGATAACTGATAAAACAACATATACATATACAATTCCTGAAGGATTTTCATTTTTCAAAGTGACAGGTCATAGCAAATATGCTGTGTTGTTATATTCTATGACTATCAATTTGAAATAGAATACATAATAAGATGACATTATGCCAAGATTGAGCTTGGCATTTTTATTTCAATCTTTTTTTCTTATAATAATAAAGAACATTATCTCTTTAAAAAATGAAATTCATATTTTTTTACAAATTAAAATTTAAATATTGTTTAAAGCCATACATATGGAGTTTAAAAAAGGAATTACAAAGAGATTCAATAATAGAAATACAATTAAGCGATAAACAAAGAGATATTTTAAATAGGTTAAAAGTATCCTGCCAAGCGAATGAGTGAAATTCACTATTATCAGAAATTGAAAAACACAATAAAGATTTAAATTATTTACATTCTGAATTTGATAATTTTTCATTTGACAATATCATTAATAATCCAGCATCTATAACATCAGATATAATTGAAATTTATAGCAAAAACATTTCTATTCTCAATCAATATAAACATAAATCAAAAGGAAATGTCGTTTGGGAAAAGCAATTATCGACAATTGTATCTGATTATAAAACAATTCAAGAGCAATACTTGCTTTACAACAAATCTATAGAAATTAAAAATCATATATATTCAGGATATATAAATAAAGTCAAAGAAAAGGAATTAACAGAGGAACTAGAATCTCTATATAACAAAATAAAAGAATTCAATCACCTTTACTATACTTTTGATCTAAATACAAGAATACATGACATCATCGAAAAAAATAATAATGATTGGATTAAAGCCGAAATAAAAGATTCAATATTCGATAATGTAAATGGTAAATCCTTAGATAAAGAACAAAGAACAGCTATATTAAAAGATGAAAAATCTAATTTAATAATTGCAGGTGCAGGTGCAGGGAAAACATTAACTATATGTGGAAAAGTTAAATATCTATTAGAAAGAAAAAAATTATCACCAAATGACATATTACTTCTCTCATATTCGAAAAAATCAGCTGATGATCTGCAGAAAAAAATATCAAATATCAATCCAAACATAACGGTCGGAACATTTCATAAAATTGGTCTTCAAATATTAACATCAATAACAAAGAAGAATTTTATAGTGGAAGATCAGTTCAATGCAATAATCGAGTCATATTTCAGGGATGAACTACCCAAGGATTTCAAGATGCTGAAATTGGTCTTTGAATATTATGCTTTATTTTTAGTGCACGACAATTACAAAGATAAAAAATATGAAAATGATGGGGATTTGTATTCAGATTTGAAAATAGAAGACTTTACAACCTTAAAATCAGAACTTAATTTAAATGCCAAAAACAGCTATTCATATGAAACGTTAAAGAAAGAAAAAGTAAAAAGCTATGAAGAATATGTTATTGCTAATTGGTACTTCATCAATGGTATAGATTATGTTTATGAGGAACCATATGCAGTCAATTTAGCAACAAATGACCATAGACAATATAAGCCAGACTTTTATCTAAAGAAATATAGTATTTATCACGAGCATTATGGAATAAATAAAAACTTTGAAGCTACACAATATAGTAAAGAAAGAGCTAAGGAATATGTAGAAGGAATAAAATGGAAAAGAAAAGTACATTCTCTATATAAAACTAAATACTTTGAAACATATTCATATGAATTTAGTGATGGTACAATCTTTGAAAAATTAAAAGAAAACCTCAAAAAATATGGAATTCAAACACATCCCATTTCTAATATTGAAATTAAAAATGCTTTAAATTCAATTTATCACGGAAGAAAATTTGCAGGTTTTATTAGATTAATTAAATCATTTATCAATTTATATAAAGCTAGATACACCGATGAATCTCAGTTCGATAAGTTCAATTTAAGTTCAACAAATTTCTTTGAAAAGAATAGATCTTTACGATTTTTAAAGATAGCTAAATCAGTTTATTGTTATTATATAAACTGGATCAGAAAAAATAATAAAATTGATTTTGATGATATGATTCTACAATCAACCGAATTATTAAATTCGACAACCGATTTCAAATATTCATACATAATTGTCGATGAATTCCAAGACATATCATGGAGTAGAATGCAGTTTTTGAAAAAGCTAATCGATCATGGCAATTCTCAATTGTTTGCTGCAGGGGATGACTGGCAATCTATATATAGATTCACAGGATCCGATATTAATATCTTTACTAACTTTAAATCTTATTTTGATGATAGTCAAATATCATTTGTTACTATGACGCATCGAAATTCCCAAGAACTTCAAGATATCATGCATGACTTCATATGTAAAAACCATTCTCAAATCGATAAACATATGAAATCTAATATCCATACAAACACTCCTATAAAAGTTATGTATTATTCAACAAATAAAAGAACTGCTTTCTTAAATATAATTAAAGAAATTTCTTCAATTTCAAATAGAGCAAATATATTGGTCTTAGGTAGAAATAACAATGATATAGATACAATTAAGGAGACAAATAATATATTACTAAAACGAGACAAGGAAAATGATGATAGTTATAAAATCATAGTAAAAGAGTATCCATATTTAAATATAAAATATAGCACTGTACATAAATCAAAAGGTCTTGAGGAAGACTATGTTGTCCTAATAAATGCTGATGATGGACTTATAGGATTTCCAAATAGAATGGATGACGATCCTATTCTAAATTTAGTTTTAAGTTCTAAAGAAAATTATCCATTCTCGGAAGAAAGAAGACTTTGGTATGTTGCTTTAACAAGAGCAAAACTTTGTACATACATAATAGCCAATAATACACATACATCCCCTTTCTTAACTGAAATACTCCAAAAATGCTCTATTATGAACAAGAAAGAACAAATAAAAGAACAAGATATTATTTATTGTCCAAGATGTAAAACTGGGAACTTATCAGAGAAATCTTATCCAGATGGAAATAGTTATTGGAAATGTTCCAATTACCCATATTGTGATTATACAATCCGAGATAAAGAAGCTTTAAGAAAAAAACATATATGTCCAATATGTGGTGACTATATGGTTTATCGTTACTCTTATAATTATAAATTCTATGGTTGTCATAATTATCCATACTGTAAACATACAGAGAGAATAAATCCTTCTAATAAAAATAAATAATCATAAATAAACAATTCAAAAACTATATAAAATTACATTCAGCTATCGAAATTTTTCCATAAATCATACTTCTTATCCCTAAATTTATAATTTTCTTAAAAAATAAAATAAGAATCAAAAAGACTAGTCTTTTATTTCGAGACTAGTCTTTTTTTATTCAACACTTGTTATCCAACCCATCTAATTATATCTAATACGATCAGCACAACTCCAAGGACTAATAAAACGCCTAATCCAATCATCGAAGCATAAGACTTAAATTTCTTATTTGCTGGTTTCTTAGTAATAGATTCAATGATACACAATAGTAACTGCCATCCATCCAAACCTGGGAATGGGATCAAGTTCATAATCGCAATATTGACTGAAATCAAACCCCATAGGTAGAATACATAGAAGGGGCCAATAGACACAGCTTGCTCTGTAGTTCTAAACATAGAAACAATTCCACCGACATTCTGCCATCCTGATGGAGTAAATAATCCACCTATAGCTTGGAATGTTTGAACTATTCCATTGCCTTGATCATAAAAAGCTTGACCTAAAGCTCTAGCAAATGACTGACCAGTTATAGTTGGAGTTCCTTCTCCATCTATGAAACTATTTCTGTTATATGGCTTAGGTGAATAAGACATATAAGGCGATATACCCAAAGCTTCATAATGGTACAAACCTTTGGTCGCATCGCTCAACTCAGGCTTCACTTTCACTTCAATAACCTTAGAGCCATCGTATGATCCATCATCATTCTTAGTCGAATACATATCGGCATAAGTAATAGTCACTGTCAATTCTTTACTATCCTTACTAGGATATAAATACAAATGAGTTTGAGAATCACCGACTGATACAACAGGCTCATAATACGTGCCAGATTCATTTCTATAATAGACTTCATCTAACATCGCATTAGAAATATCAAAGTATGTATCTACAGTATTGAAAGTTCTATTCTTTGACTGTTCGATAGCTGCTTTATCTTTGTCTGGAAGGTTAAATATCTTTTCATCAGTCCATTTATTTCCCAATCCGTCATAGATGAGAACATCATCAGGATATGCTTTCTTTATCGATACGATCCTAGTACCTGTAGTTAGACCGCTAATAGCTAAATATGAGCCAGAGGCGACAGTAATTCTATTTGTATAAACATCCTGTTGTGGGCAAAAGGCATCAGCTATGAAGCAAAGGAAGAAAGAAAGGATGACATTCATCACGATTCCAGCAATCATGATAATCGCTTGTTTTCCATGATTCACACCACTGAAGGTTCTTTCCTTTGGAACTGGTGGAATACCAGCTTCAGTCAAAGCAGCATCATCGCTTTCTCCGACCATTGCAACATATCCTCCTAAAGGAATACAGCGAATATTGACCGTGGTTTCCCATAGTGGTTTTCCTGTAGTCTTGTCTTTGGGATTTATAGATACGATTTTAGGTCCAAATCCTATAGAATATTCTTCACAATAAACTTTAAAAAGCTTAGCCATCGAAAGATGACCAAGCTCATGAAGGCAAATGACAAAGCATAGCCCGAGTACGAAAACTATGATACTAATGAATATTTGCATAATTGCCTCCTTTTTATCTCATACAAATAATTGACTTATTATCTACCGCGGTTGAAGTTCTTTCTTCCAGTATGGAATGTTCTCTTCTTAGTAGCTCCTTGTGGTTTATCTTGACGAGCTTTGTCGAAGTGTCCACCACGATAAGAGGACTTCTTGTCTCCACCGAACGAAGACTTTCCTCTATATGATGAATGTCTTTCCCCACCTTTGAAGGATGAATGGCCAAATGATGGCTTTTTAGATGAATAAGATTTCTTTTCCTTGTTGTCACCTTCTGAATGAGTCCTATAGGATTTATGGAATTCACCACTGGGTTTATAAGAATCATTAGATCTTGAATGGAATCCTCCATTAGACTTATGGAATGAGTGTCCACCAAATTTCGAATGTCTATCATCTCTATCCTTATGATCACCATTGAATTTCTTCTCGTGATCATAATGATCACTCTTCTTATGGAAAGTATTCACTTCATGAGTGTTACGATAAGGTCTCTTTCCACGGATTCCACTTCTACCGAAGTCTTGATGATCATCCTTCTTCTTGTCCATGTAGTCTCCGAAAGATTGAACATCCTTCTTACGATCATCAATCTTCTTGTCCTCTCTCTTAACATAGACTTTCTTTTCCTTGACCGCATCCTTGGCATTTCTAGGATATCCTTGCTTTTCTTTCTTAGCTTTCTCAGCTTCATGTTCTTTGAGCAAGGCTTTTTTCTTAGGATCGTTTCTCCAACGAGAAGCCTTTTTGGCCTTTCTCTTCTCGACCTCATCCTTGATTTCTTCTTCATGCTTTCTATTAGCATCACGAATAGGTTTAGCTACTATATCGGAAGGATTGTTTCCAGCTTTCAAAGCATTAGCGTAAAGAGTGATAATCTTATCTGCTGCATCTCTAGCTTTTTCATCCAAATCCAAGACATCTTTCAATTCCTTGGGGTTATCGCTATCTCTAGTGACACTAGAAGAAACTTTTCTCAATATTGTCTCGACATCGCCGAAACGAATCTCTCCGTTTAAATAAGCATTTACAGCTTCTTCATCCACAGCATTTACAACAATTGCTGCACGAGAAGGATATTTCCCGACCAATGATAGAATGAATGTGAACATAGGATATCTGTTCTTATCGATATCCTCAGTCTTTAAATTCTTGACTGCTTCTTTATCCTCGTCAGTCAATTCATGACGTTTCTCAGTTCCAAGACTCAAAGCATATTTGATAGGTGTGAGCATAGTATTAGGAGAATATTCATAAATAGAAGTTCCATCTTCTAAAACAACACCACCATGAATCAAAGATTCTCTATTGATAACAGCCTTGATATCCTTCAAAGGATAGTGGAACAACATAGAAGCTTCGATGACTTCATATGCTTTATTCACCATAGTAGCACTATCCACAGTGATCTTTGGTCCCATCTTCCATGTAGGATGAGCTAACACCGCTTGAATAGGAGCTGTTCCGATGGCCTTAGTAGGATAGTCTCTCAAAGCACCGCCAGAAGCTGTGATAAACAATTCTTTGACTTTCTTGTCTTGGGGAACTTCAGCTAAACATTTAGCAACTGCTACATGCTCAGAATCGATAGGAATCAACTTTCCATGACCTTGAGCTAATACCTCATTGATAAAGTTTCCACCCACGACCAAAGTTTCTTTGTTAGCTAACAAAAGAATCTTATCCTTCTTCAAAGCATGAAGTGAAGGTAAGAATCCATCAAATCCTAAAATTGAATTCAAGACAACATCAGGATTAGCCTTATCAATAATAGTTAAGTTTATAGATTTGCCAGACAAAACTTCAACTTCAGGTAAAGCTTCTTTCAAAGCTTTAGCTTTAGAATCAGCAACAATTCCAACAAATTTTATAGTTGGAAATTCTTTGACTATCTCCACCAACTTATCAACATTCTTGTTGGCTGTAATTCCTACGAGCTCATATTCACTATTATCTTTCAACAAGCTCAAAGCCTGAGTTCCTATAGAACCAGTCGCTCCTAATAAAACAATCTTTTTTGCCATACTTTAATTTTCTTTTCCTTTAAGTTTTAAATAATCCTATATTCAGTTATTAATGCTGTAAGAATGTCCAACCATTAATAATAAATGATATTAAGATAGCTACTACAGAACAGGTGACGAATATGGAATCAAACCTATCAATTATGCCACCATGACCAGGTAAAATAAAGCCCCAATCTTTAACATTGAAATGTCTTTTAACTGCCGAGAAGATAAATCCACCTATATTATCCATAATAGGAATTATTACAGACAAGAGTAAGATGTAGCCCCAACCCCAGCCACTTTGGCTTTCAAAGCTCAATCCATCCAAAGGAGCTTCTCCACCAGTTTTAATCAAAGGAGTTTTGAAACAGTACCACGATATCGCTGAGAAACTCAAAGTGAATATCATTGAAAAAGCAACTCCACCAAAGAATCCTTCCCATGTTTTATGGGGAGATACTCTAGGATTCATTGGATGCTTACCGAATAAAACACCGACAAAGTAAGCTCCTATATCGCTACACCAAACGCCAAACAAACAAAACCACAGCAACATAGAAGAAGATATAGACCAGTTATAAGTCAATGTGATATCAGCAGGATCCGTCTTATCTAAGAAAGCAGTTGGATAATATCTTAAATACATAATCGAATAGAATCCTAGCGATACTATGAAGACCATAGTAAACAAGTAGAAAACATCATCCAGTCTAAATGTTTCATATAAGAATGAGAAGCAAAACAAGCCTATTAAATAAATGACTAGTGAGAAAATACTGATATAAATTTTATTCAATGAGAAAAAGTTGCCAGCAAATAATTCATTCCTTATATTTTCTTCTTTAAAGAAGATCCAATAAATCATTGCATACATCCAAACATAAGTCCAAACCCATATGAACTTACTATAATGCTTTTTTCCAGGCAAAGCTAATATCTCATAGGCGGCAAAGAAAACTAAAACAAATGATACTGCCAACAGATACCATCCACCAAATATTCCAGCCGGTCCCAAGACTAAACCTAAAACCAATCCAGTGATTATTCTCACAATCATTGAATGTTCAGTATTTTTCGATAACTTTTTCATTCTTTTATTGCTCCGAAACGTCTATTTCTTCCGTAGAAATCATCCAAGGATTCCTTCAGTGATTTCACCGAATAATCAGGCCAATAAGTCTTTGGAAATTCCATTTCAGCATAAGCTAATTGATATAAATAACAATTAGATACTCTCAACTCGCCAGAGGTTCTAACCATTAAATCGACATCTGGCAAATCTTTAGTCCAAAGATAATCTTCGAACGATTTAACATTCAAAGAATCCAATTCTACTTTTCCTTCTTTATATAGAGAAGCAAATCTCTTAGTAGCTTGAACCACATCTTGTCTTCCACCGTAATTGAATAAAACAGTGAAGTTGTACTTATTCAATTCTTTTGTCTCTTTCATAGCTTCATTGATAGTATTGAGAATATCAATCGGTATTCTTTTATCGGCCAGGTCTCCAACAACTCTAATCTTCACACCCTTAGATTTAAAATCTTCAATGTTTGAAGAAAAGAATTCTTTTAATAACTTGAATAGAGTGGAGACTTCAGCTTCAGGTCTATTCCAGTTCTCACTAGAGAAGCAAAACAATGAAACATATGGAATTTGATAGGTCAAAAAACACTCATCAACTATTTCTTTGATGCGTTTTACTCCTGCCAAATGTCCTGCAGTTCGAGGCAACAATCTCTTCTTGGCCCAACGGCCATTTCCATCCATAATAAAAAGAATATGCTTCAAACTTTTTGTATCTTTGTCAGACACTAGATATTAGAGAGCTCCTGTTCCTTACCCTTGTATAAGGAGTCGATAGTCTTGATAGCAGCATCGTGTTCCTTTTGAATAGCAGCATCGATACGCTTCTCTAAATCCTCAGAGAACTCTTCGGATTTCTTTACCTTATCAATCCAATTCTTTCTAATAGCACGGATTGTGACTTTATTATCGTCACAATATCCTTTAGCTTCCTTGATGATTTCCTTACGACGATCACCAGAGAGGGGTGGGAAATTAAGACGAATCTCATTTCCTTTGACATTAGGATTCACACCCAAGTTTGATGTTCCTATTGCAGCTTCGATAGACTTTACTGAAGAAGGATCGAAAACCTTTAAAACCAAGGCTGTTCCACCTTCAACTCTAACTGCTGCCAAAGTCTTGATAGGAGTCATTTCTCCATAATAATCGACACGGATCTTATCTAAGACATTAGGATTGACTGCACCTGCTCTCAAGGTAGCCAAAGATCCTTTAAGCTTATTGATAGCTTCATTCATTTCAGTTTTAACTGAATCTAATACTTCTTTTTCTTCCATAATTATTTCTCCTTACTATAGAAATATATAATAAAAACTTATAAGTGATACAAAGGTATCTATTATTAACACAAATAAAAGCAATTAAATTGCTTATTTTGTGATCAATGTTCCCATAGAATCACCAGTGATGACCTTTAAGAAATTCTCCGGCTTCATTTCGAACACCCTGATTTGAATATTGGAATCCTCCAATAATCCAGCAGCAGTAGCATCCATGACCTTCAATTTCTTATCGAGAATCTCATGATAAGTTATAGTCTTGATCAACTTAGCTGACTTATCAGTCTTAGGATCAGCAGTGTAGACTCCATCAACACCATTCTTTGCCATCAAGATGACGTCACAACTAGTCTCTAAAGCTCTCAAAGCTGCACATGAATCAGTTGTGAAGAAAGGATTTCCTGTTCCACCCACAAAGATACATACTTCACCATTGTCCAAAGCTCTCAAAGCATCTCTTTGTGTAAAATAGTCACAGAATTTGTCGACTTGGATAGAAGAGAAAACATGTGCTTTCAATCCATTGTTTTCTAATACACCCTTAAGTCCTAATCCATTAATGACTGTACCCATCATTCCCATATCATCTGCTTGAGCTGGATTTAAGCCTAATAATCCGGCCAATTTTCCTCTCCAGATATTTCCAGCCCCGACAACAAGACAGACCTGAACCCCAGCAGAGTGAAGAATTCTAACTTGTTCAGCTATTCCTACCATCTTCTCTTTTGAGAATATCGAATGATTCTCACTGTCTTCCAAAGCTTCGCCAGAGATTTTAAGCAATACACGTTTATATTTTATTTCCATATAACCCTCTTTCAAAAAACAAGGCACACATAGGCGTGCCTTGTTACAAATTCAATAAATTACTTGTTGTTGAGTTGTGCAGCAACTTCGGCAGCAAAGTCGGATTGAGCCTTTTCAATTCCTTCACCAGTGGTGAAACGAACTGTAGAGACGATTTCAGCTCCATGCTCTTTCAAGACTTGTCCTACAACCTTGGAAGTATCCAAGATGAATTCTTGATCGACGAAGACTTGAGAGTTGAGATTCTTTCTAACACGTCCCTCGACAATCTTTTCTTGGATTGCTTGAGGTTTGCTAGCAAACTTAGGATCAGCTTTGGAGGCTTCGATTTCAATTTCAGTTTCCTTCTTTACAACTTCGGCAGGAATCTCTGACTCGAAAATGTAGGTAGGAAGACTGGAGCAAAGAGAAACAGCGATATCATCAGCAAAAGCTTTATCGCCGCCCTTCAATACAACAGCAACTGCAATCTTACCCTTCATATGGATGTAGGTTCCGATGTTCTCACCGGCACTCTTGTGAATCCACTTCAAGCGGCGGAGAACTATCTTCTCACCCATACGCATGGTTCCGTCAGCACAAATGCTAGAAACCATTTCAGTAGCTTCTTCCAAAGTGGCGGGTTTCTTTTCAATCAAAACTTTTCCAATTTCTTTGACCAAATCACCGAAAGCAGGTGATTCAGAGACAAAGTCAGTCTCGGAGTTGACTTCGAAGATAACGGCATCATCACCAGACTCTTCAATCCAGCTCTTTCCTTCGGCTGCGACACGGTTGGCCTTCTTAGCAACCTTGCTCAAGCCCTTCTCACGAAGCCAGACAATAGCCTTCTCGACATCATTCTCGCAAGCGACAATAGCCTTTTTGCAGTCCATGAGTCCGGCACCAGTGCGGTCTCTGAGCTGCTTAATTAATTCGATTTGTGCAGATGACACGGTTATTTAGTCTCCTCAGTTGCAGGCTTAGCTTCAGTCTTCTCGCTAGGAGCAGCTTCAGTGGCCTTAGGAGCCTCTTGAGCCTTCTCTCCACGATTTTCATCCTTAGGTCCATGATTTCCACCATTAGGACGCTTTAAAAACTTCTTGCTAGCTTTCTTACGACGCTTCTTGCCCTTACGCTTAGCAGCGAAGATATCTTCACGAATCTTAGCGTGGACAACCTTCAAATCGTCCTGGCTAAATTGATACTTGCTCAAATCCTCAGGGATGAAGCTCTCCATATTTCCAGCATCAGCAGCATCGGCTTGGTAAGCATAAGCAGCTTCTCCACCCTTAGCAGCGACAACGGCATCGGCGAGCAATCCAATGATGAGCTTGACAGACTCAGGTCCATCAACGTTCACAGGAATAGGGAATTCTACATCTGAAGGCTCACAGTTAGTATCGATGAGTCCAAAGGTGTGAATGTGGAGCAACTTGGCTTCATGGACAGCGTTGTGCTCCCAGTTAGAATCGACCACGACGATAGCGTCAGGTCTCTTTCTCATTTCCTTGATACCACCGAGAAGTGAGCTCAAGCGATCACGTTCCTTGCCCTTGGCAATAGCATCCTTCTTGGAAAGCTTGTCGAGTTGTCCACTCTCAGTAGCTTCATCGAGTTCCTTCAAGAGCTTGATGCGTTTGTATATGGTATCGAAGTTAGTCAAGGTTCCACCCAACCAACGATTGTTGACATAGAAGCAGCCAGAACGAGTAGCCTCATTCAAGACAGTTTCCTTGGCGACAGGCTTAGTTCCAACGAAGAGAACCTTTCCACCTTGTTCAACAATCTTCTTAAGAGCCACATAAGCCTTTTGAATCAAATCAACAGACTTGTTCAAATCGATGATGTGCAAGTTGTTCTTCTTACCATAGATGTAAGGCTTCATGTTAGGATTCCAGCGACGTGCTTGGTGACCATAATGGGCACCAACGGCAATGAGTTCCTTAACAGAAACAACAGGATCACTATCCTTGTGGATAGTCTTTGACATCAAATCAGCTTTGGGTTGCTCAGCAGCGGGTGCAGACTCGACTGGAGCTTCTACTTTAACTTCTTCACTCATGGTTTTTAAAAACCCTCCATTTTTTGTTATACCTCCGAATACTTCCGTACTGCCAACCCAGAAAACGCATTAATACAGTTTCTATGTAAGGTCTAGAATGTTTGTGTAACAGACTTATAAGATTCGTATAAGTCCTGCATTTTAAGGACTAGTCGGCAAAATCCATATTCGTGTGCATTGCATGTAGCTTTGGACATGCTCGGTGAAAATACCATAAAAAAGCAAAAAATACAATATATTAATAAGATTAAATATTAATATTTATAGAAAACACCCATTTTGAAAGTATTTTTATAGCCATAACCAACCTCAAAAGTTGAAATAATTCAATCTTTGAATTATTATCAAAATAATAATCTATGTCTTTTGATAAACGACAGGAAAGGATAAAACAAAATGGACAACAAAAAAGAAAAATCCATCGAAAATTCTCCCGCTTTAAAAAGACTTGATGGAGTAGATAAGGATATATTTGCATTCTTTTCTTACCTCTTAGACATCTACAATCATGGAATGTTCAATTCTCTTATTAATTTCATCAAATCAGATGGAAGAATACTATTGCTTCTAGTCAATTCAGGAGGGTTATGTCATCCTTCAGACATCTCTAGTGAATTGAATTTATCCAGACCTAATGTAGCAGCGAACCTTAGAAATATGGAGAAGGAAGGATTGATTACTAGAGAGACTGATAAAACTAATAGAAGACAAGTTTTCGTAAAGATTACACCCGCTGGATTGGAAAAATACAAAAAGGAAACAGATGCTATTGTAGAAGTATTCACAATGTGGCTTAAGTCATTAGGGCCTTCCGAAGGTATGCAATTGATGAACATATTGAAAAAGACTGATGAAATAGCAAAACAATACGAGCCACCAAAAGTTGAAGAAGACAAAATAGAAGATATTTGGAAATTATCTTAAGGATTTTTATGCGCCTTTTAAAAGAAGAAATCGGAGAACCCAGAGAATTAGTCTTTCTAGATTTAGAAGGAACTCAATTATCACATGAAACTATTGCAATAGGAGCATGTAAGTATTTTTGTGGACCCGATTTATTGCCTTTGCCAGGAAAAAAGATTCAGGTTTTCAAGAGATTGATAAAACCTCAAAGTCCTGTAGGTGGTGTTGTCACTATTCTGACCGGTATAACTGACGATAGATTGAAGACAGAAGGTATCACCTTCCATAAAGCATTAGTCGAACTTATGACATTCACTAAATGCACTGGAAAGAAAGTATATATTACTTTCGGAAACCAAGACTTAAATATGCTCTATCAATCCAAGATAAGAGCCAACGATCAATTATGTCAAGACTTTTATGACCATATAAAAAGAAACTGGTTCGACATGCAGGCATTCGTCTCTAGATTCGTTCATGACGAAAGACATATGACATTCTCACAACCTAAGCTTCTAGAAATTTATGAAGCCAAGAATTTACAGCACGCACACGATCCTTTGTATGATGCTGAAAACTTAATGAATCTATTCATTCAAGTGATAAAAAGACCTGATATAACATTACGCGAATTCAAAAAGAATCTTCTAACTTCAAAAGATTTCTTCATTATATCCAAGCCATTTATAGATGATTTGTGTAATGGAAAAGATGTATCTTCTAAAGACTTCAACAAAGCCATTGAGGATTACTTATCATGACGATCAAATATCCTAACGGAAAGACTTATGAAGAAGTTGTAAAAGATGAGAAAAAAGAAGGAATCATCAAAAGAAAAAGAAATGGTCTAGCTGATAGAGCCAACATGGGAATGCATTTGGAAAACGATGTAATCAAATCCTGTGACTATTATAGAAATCTCGGAATAGCTTCTATTTATAAAAGACCAACTCCTATTAGAGTATATAAAGTTGACAAGTCTAATCCAAACAAGATTATCGAAGCTCATTTTGATCAAAAATCAACAACTGATTTTGTTGGAGTTTATCGATCTAAATACATCGATTTCGAATGCAAAGAGACTAAGGAAGACACTCTTCACTTTCAAAACATAAGACCTCAACAAGTGACTCATCTAGATTTAGTCTTAAAACTAGGTGGAATAGGCTTTTTTGTCGTATCATTCACTCAAAGAAACGAAGTTTATTTGTTAGATGCGCATTTCATAGTAGATAGAATATTAAAAGAAAAATCCCATCAAGGATTTAAAAGAGATTTCTTTATAAAAAACGGAATTCTAATCAAACAAGGTTTTACACCTAGACTTTATATATTGGATGCTATAGATAAAGCTTATTTTAATTCTCAATTAGATCCTGATAATCCAAAACTCTAACTCTTCTTAATCCAAGAGAAAGGTAGTTCATCTAACTTTGGATTCTTAGCTGTCAATATCGTTCTACCTAACATTATCAACTGTCTATGAGTATTGATTAGACAGCTATTTTTAAATAACTTTTCTAATTTTAATTCTATTTGTTCTGGTCTTAAATCTTTATCAACAAGGCCTAAAAACTTAGATACTCTTTCTACATGTGTATCCACTGGTAGATAAGGAAAATTATATAACTCTCCTAAGACCACTCCCGATGTTTTAAATCCAACACCGGGAAGTGTCATCAAAACTTCTCTATCTTTTGGAATTTGACCATCATATTTATCGACAAGAATTTTAGATGCTTCAATTATGTGACTAGCTTTGGTTTTTGCTAATCCTACCGGTTTGATAATACTGATGACATCATCAACGTTGGCTTTAGATAAAGCAGCTAAGTCTTTATACTTATCAAATAATATCGGAGTCACTTTATTGACTGACTTGTCGTTAGACTGAGCAGAAAGAATAACTGCAATCAAAAACTCCTGATCTGTCTTATGCTTTAAAAAGCAATCGACAAGACCAAATCTATCATCTAAGAAATTCTTTATCTGATCTGCTTTTTCTTGTCTAGTCATCGTTCAGCCAATCGTGAGAGATAATCTTAGGTAACTCATTAGATCTATGCGCATCATCCCTTGCAGTATAACCTTCTTTGTTAATATCTTTTTCTTTTTCTAAACGCAAAATTTCTTTTTCTAATCTAGGAAAAGTAACTCTTTTTTGCTTAGATTGAATATTTGCATATGCTTCCTGCATCATAGATACAGTAGCACCTTCACCTAACCATCCATTTATCTTATCGACTTCCAATGGTGTCAATGGTCTTCCCATCTCTTTTTGGAAAAAGGCATAAGCATCATCAATTTTCTTTTGAGAACGAGAGTCAGAAGATAAGACTATATCTTTTTTGAAATCATCGAACAATTTACTAAAAAGAGGCTGTAAAGTTAAATCTCCTTTAGGGCTATATGCGACATACTTCTTATCCATCAATCTCAATAAACAATCATCAATAGTTTCTTTGGATAAAGACATATACTGTGATAATGCGTCAGCCGTAACTGGTATTTCCCCATCCATCTGCATCACCTCATCAGCCATCAAAATAACCATGGCATCACTTTCTGTGAGTCCAAGTCCTTTATATCTCTTCAAAAATATGGATCTCCAGTTCAAATCTTTAAAATTTAGTTCCATAAATGCCTCCTTGGTTATGAATGAATATAGTTAATTATAGTTGAAAAGTCTTTATAAGAATTATATAAACTACTTTGTTGTTCAAAAAAGAGGTCAATGAATTGTATGGAAAATAAAAAAAAGCCAGAAGATCAGACATCTGAAGTTAAAACTCAGATTGCCCCTCCAAAAAATACCAAGGAGTGGTTAAAAAACTGTTTGGTTGGATTCTTTGTTGGATTAGCTGTTATTGTTCCTGGAATATCCGGTGCCACAATAACAATTATCTTTAAAATTTACGACAAGTTGTTGAATGCTGTATCGAATCTATTCAAAAAATTTAAGAATTGCTTCTTGTATTTGCTTCCTGTTGTCATAGGAGCAACCATAGGATTCATCGGTGGATTTTTTGGAGTACAAGCAGCATTGAATTACATTCCTTTTGCTATCATTTGCTTGTTTGCCGGTTTGATGATAGGTGCTTTCCCTGCTGTCAACGATGAAATAAAAGGTGAGAAGAAAACACCTCTTAGAATCTCATTGTTGATAATGGGATTCCTAATTCCTATCGTGTTATCAGTCTGTGTGACACTATTGACTGGAAACGGAAATGATGGAACCGCCTTTGCTACAATCGAATGGTGGGAATATATAGTATTCTTAGTCATAGGATTTGTCGTTAGTATAACTCAAGTAGTTCCTGGACTATCAGCCTCAGCTTTCTTAATGATGATAGGATATTTTAATGCTTTGATGGGTTCATTCCATCTAGAGTATTGGAAACAAAATCCTAAAATCTTTGGAATATATGCAGCATTGATTGTTGGATTCTTAGTTGGGTTATTCTTAACTTCAAAATTTTTAAATAAATTATTTGAAAAATCTAGGAAAACAACTTTCTTCGCTATTGTAGGTTTGTCTGCTGGAGCAATCATATCGATCTTCTTCAACAGCGATGTATATGAGGTTTATCAGATTTGGGCTGGTGTAGTAGACAAAAGTACAAATTATCCAAACGCTGTCTCTATGCCTATTGATTTATCCTTAGGAATCGGCTTATTGATTGTTGGATTTGCTATCTCATTTGCTCTTTATATGTATCAAAAGAAACATGACGAGCAGCAAATGAAATTAGAAAACAAATAAAAACAAGACTAAAAAAGAGCCAAATGGCTCTTTTTTATTTTACTTAAATTACTTAACTGCTTCTTTGAGAGTCTTAGAGACACGGAAAGAAACTCTCTTGGATGAAGGAATCTCAATCGCTTCTTGAGTTGCAGGATTAACGCCTTTTCTGGCTTTGGTCTCTTTTACTTCAAAAATTCCAAATCCAGAGACAAGAACCTTATGTTCAGGATCGTTGATAAGTCCGTCAGTAATACCGGCAAATACAGCATTAATAGCTGCTTCAGCTTCTTTTTTAGAAAGACGAGCTTTTGAAGCTACATCATCGATTAAATCTTTTGTGACCATTTTCTTTTCACCTCTATTGTTAGAATAGCAATTATTAAAAATAAATGCAAGAAAAATATAGTGGTTATCTATGTTTTTTGCAACTTGTATAACGCTTATAAAAGACTAATTTTCCATTCATTTTTGTCTTTCATTTATTATAATGTTTAACGCTTGATATAAATTTTCGTATAATAAGAGAAAAGAAAGGAGGACTATTATGGCTTCATATACTACAAAACAAAAAAGACTATTATTAGAAGTCCTCAAAAGTAAAAAGAACGAATTCCAATCAGTCAGTGATTTGATAAGTGATTTAGAAAAACTAGACATTCATATCTCATACCCCACGGTATATAGATTCTTAGATAAATTAGCAGAAGAAGGAAAAGTAGCAAGAATATCATCATCTGACGGAAAGAAATCCTTGTTTCGTTATATCGTTTTAGATGAAGTTGGATATTCAAACGGAAGAATGGTCTGTTTGGAGTGTGGAAAGATAATTCCTTTAAAATGCACACAACTAGAAACATTCTATGATCATGTTCAACAAGAACACGGTTGTGAGCTCGACTACAAAAGAACTGTTCTTTACTGTACATGTGCTGATTGTTTGGTTAAGAAGAATAATAAATAATTAGTTTGTATTTTTAGAAAAGACTTTCAAAATCTATTCTTATATAGAATAAATACTTTCTTTTATCTATAATTCTCTTTTGGAAAAAAGAGAGGCTTTAAAATGAAAATCAACCCTGAGGTTTTGAAGGCTATCCAAGAAGGAAAACCTGTTGTCGCTTTAGAATCTACTATCATTTCTCATGGAATGCCATATCCAAGAAATGTCGAATGTGCTTTGGCTGTAGAAAAAACTGTAAGAGATAATGGTGCAGTTCCCGCCACTATAGGAATCATTGAAGGTGAACCCATCATCGGTATGACACCTGATGAAATCGAAGAATTTGGAAAGAAAAAAGGAATTATCAAAGTCTCTAGAAGAGATATTCCTATCGTCACCGCTATGAAATTATGGGGTGCAACCACCGTTTCTGCTACTATGATTTTTGCAAATTTGGCTGGAATCAATTTCTTTGTCACAGGTGGAATAGGTGGATGTCAAAGAGGTGCAACAAAGACTTTTGATATAAGTGCTGACTTAGATGAATTAGGGAAGACAAATGTCACAGTCATTTGTGCTGGACCTAAAGCTATATTGGACTTGCCTTTAACTTTGGAATATTTGGAAACAAAAGGTGTTCCTGTAATCTCTTATCAAAGCGAAACATTGCCTCGCTTCTATACAAGAACTAGCACATACAAGCCTGATTACAATGCTCAATCACCTTTGGAAATAGCAAAAATAGTAAAGGCTAAGAGAGAATACAAACTGGATGGTGGAGCTTTGATTTGCAATCCTATTCCAGAAGAGTATTCTATGGATGAAAAGATTATAGACAAAGCTATAGATAAGGCTCAACAAGAAATGGAAGCCTTAGGAATCCATGGAAAGGATGAGACTCCTTTCTTGCTCAAGAGAATTGTCGAATTGACTGGTGGTGAATCTTTGGAAGCCAACATTCATTTAGTTTTGAACAACGCTAAGCTCGGTGCTCAAATAGCAGCTGAATATTCAAAGCTTAAGTAATTTCTCATGTCTAACAAGAAACTCATATTGATCGGTGGATCAAATATCGACTATATCGGAGATTCTAGAGATAAACTTATTCCTGGTGTTTCAAACATAGGAACTTTAGCTGTTTCATTCGGTGGAGTCATGAGAAATGTTGCTGAGAACTTAGCTTTCTTATGAAATTACTGCCCTTTTATAACAGCTATAGGTGAAGATGATTTAGGAATCAAGATGAAGAAAGGTTTAGCAAATTTAGGAATGAATGTCTATTGCCCTAAATCTAACTTGCCAACTTCTACGTATATAGCTATAAACGATTCAAATCACGATATGGCTTTAGCCTTATGCGATAACAGAATCATCTCCGATTTAAGTCCTGAATACCTAGAATCTTTAAAACCGATAATAGAAGGATATGAATATATAGCCATAGACACAAATCTAATTCAAGAAACAATAGACTATATATTCAAGACTTTTAAGCATAAGAAGATTTTATGCGAATGCATTTCTCCTGCCAAAGCACAAAGACTTAAACCATATCTCAATCAAATAACTTTACTAAAAGGAAACTTCCATGAAGGACAATCGTTGTCTGATGGAAATCTAGAAGGAGAAGAATTGATCAAATCTTTATTCAAAAAAGGAATAAAGAATGTGGTAATCACTCATGGACCTCAAGATATTTATATTGGTGAGAACAATAAAGTGATTGAAAGAGTTGAAGTAGAACCGGCAACAAACATAAAGAACACTACCGGCAGTGGAGATTCCTTATTTGCCGGAGTCATTGATAAATTTACTGAAGGATGCTCCTTAAAAGAGGCAGTTGAGTTTGGTCATGAGATGGCGGAGATAACATTAAAGTCAGACAAAGCCACAAATGAAGAGATAAGACTCTTATCGTACCGACATTAAAACACGAGAAAAAATTAGGTCATATTAATTTTTGCATACTTTTAGTAGCAATATAAAATGGAATCATCATATTCATGTTTTAATTGCTGAATATTATTTAAATAATAATGAACTTAAAAAAATTGATTTTTTGCTTGCATTTTTAAATACAATTTCCTATCTTAATTTAGTAATTGTTTCCATTCCATTCATTCCTGGAAGTTCTATATCCATAAATACTACATCATATTTATCTTGCTCTTTTAAAAATGATTCACCATTTGTAAAAGTATTTATATTAAAATCAATATCATTTTCTTTTTTAAATTCATCGAAAAATGATACAAGTTTATTGCTTGCATTTATATCGTCTTCAACAATTGCAAAATTAAGGATATTACCCATTATGCCTCTTTAATTTATTATTATATCTTTTATATAACTTATTCTTTAAAAATATGTCAATAATTGAGGCATAAATGTATTCTTTTTTGGCATATTCATGAATTTAAAAAGCAGCTTTTAAGCTGCTTCAACTAATAAATAAGATTTAACATTTGCTTCTTGATCAAGAATTACTTTATATAAATATTTTTCATTATTATATTTAACTTTTAAATATTCTTGATTATCTTTTACAAAATATGATAATTTGTATTCTTCATTGTTTTCTTTTAATTTAATTTCAAGATCTTGATTTTCAATTTCTCTAGATATTTTAAATGTTTCTTTTTGCAAACCATTTTCTACATAAGAATATTTAAATGATACTTCTTCTTCATTATTTTCTTTCTCATATTCTTGTTTTACAGAAATAAATGATTTATCTCCTAAATCTAATTTAAAATGTAATGTTTTTTCAAATTCATCATCTTCTTCAATTTCCTCAGATGCTTTAAAATCATATTTTATTTCGTTATAAATTAAGATTCCAACATAGTGTTTTTTTATTTCAGTTTCACCCTCTTCTTCCATAGATTCTTTGATGTTGTAATATAAAACATAATTATTAGCCTCTAAAGCAATTTCTTGTTTAGATGAATATTCTTCTTTATCAGAAGTTACTTCATTAATAACAATTTTTGTGTCAAATAAAGCATTAGTTCTATTTACTAATTTTTCTACATCAAATGTTGGCTCTGTACTTTTTTGTTTTAATAATCTTCTTGATGGTACAAGATTTAATGAAGACACAGCTTCGACTGCTAAAGTCTTTGAAACATTTGTAAATAAATTGTTAGATTTAACTTCATCACATCCAGATAATAATCCGATTGATGCAAATAATGTTAATGACATAAGTGATAGAAAGTTTTTTCTCATATTTTTTTCTCCTTTTATACTATATATACAATTAAGAAATTAATTTTATTGTTTTATTTTAATTCCTTTCAATTTTCTATCATTATATATATTCTTTTATCATTATACATTTCAAATCTAATATTTTCTATTGTCAATTCTTTTGTTTTAGTTTTTTCTTTGAAATTAATTCACCAAAACAATATTGATTATCTAATAATAAAATATCTTCTTTTATTTTATTTTTATTATTTGTTAAATCGTTATTTAAATATAAAACAGTATTATCTCAAATTAATTGATATTTATATGTTTAATTTTGATAAGAAAAATTTTCCTCTCTAAAGATATATTTAGTACCATCTTTATTAATTAAGAAGTCTTCATAAATAGGAATAATGCTATCTATTTTAATTATGCCATAATTAAAATCGTCATTCGTTTGGCTTTTTTCTAAATTTAATATTAAAATTTTGTTATCTAAACTAAAAGATTAAAACATTTAGCGACTTAGTGAAAGGAAAGATAAGAATAAGATTTGGCGAGCAAGGTCAGTATGATCAATCTAACTATATCTATTTTGGACTAAACGGCTAAGGGAAAAATTAAAAAGCTGCTCCTACACACATAGGGAGCAGTTTTTAATAGTCAATCGAATTCTGAATATTACAATAGATACTATATCTACTATTTTTTTAGATTTTATCGACTAGAACTTGTTACATCAATCTGTTTGGAAGATTTGCAAATGTTGAAGCAATGTTTGCAAAATCCAAAGAGACGAGTCTTTCAATAAACTTAATGAATCTTCTCATATCTTACCTCCTCTTCTAGTATTGGCTAGTATTTAACTTTACCCTACTTTGAAGGTGCTAAAAACTTCTAATAAGTTTTGCCTGGAATATTGGAAGTTTCGGTTATCACTAACTCAGTCAGTGTGTCGTCTTCAAAGCAGGGAAGTCATTTTATCATCTTAAAATTAAATGTCAAGCATTATTTTTAAAGATTTGATTCTATTGATAGTTGAAAAGTAAATTCGTATCTTTATATTCAAAGTCTTTAAAAGACTTAAAAATCAATTCGACAAAAACACCATCAACTCCTTCATTAATTTATTTAGCATCTCAAAGATATTTCTGCATGGAATAATCTCTATTCCTTTAATTAATAATGTCTTCCTTAAATCATAAACATACTATAAATTATTATTGGATAAAGATATACACTCCTTTCTATTCAGTAAATTTATTTATCTTGTATGTGGTTTTTTACCATATGTTTATTTTTTACTTGAAATAGATTTCATAATGGTTCATAATTGATAAGCTTTAAAAGCATTGGAGCAATACCCAAGCTGGCTCAAGGGGCGTCCCTGCTAAGGACGTAGAGGGAGCAATCCCTGCTAGAGTTCGAATCTCTATTGCTCCGCCATCTGATTTGTATCCGAACCTTGTATATTCACCATTACGGGTTCGGTGTTACCATCAAACTTGACAAGTGGAATAAAATTCCTCAAGAGTTGGAAGGTAAATAACGAAATGATCACCTCAGAAATGGGGTGATTTTTTCAATTATTAACAGTTTTTTATTTCAATCATCTAAATCAGTTGAGTCATTTTCGTTAACTATAAAATCACAGCTGTATGTTCCATTAGGATGTTTTAGAAAAAGTATTGAATCAATTCCGATTTTTAATAAATCCTCATATGTAATTAAATGTCCTTCCTCCACATGAAGAACATCACGCAATATCCATTTTCCAAGATCTTTGTTCGGATTAGACATGAGAGCTTTCCCGTCTTCTTGACAAATTTTCATTGAAATCGTCTTTCCATTAGGAAGTTGCAAGTCCCAAGGTGTATCTCTATCAGAAAAAAAGTCTTTGTTTGCTGTTCTAAGTTTCTTAGAAAATGGAATATAATAAGCTAATCATTTAGTTTATCCTCCTCTATAGTGAAAGAATGATTTACATAGAAATCGCCTCTCAAAATTAATTCTCCAATTTTTCTTTCTTGAGAAGTTATCGGAGAAATATCGATACTGAATTGGAAGAAGACACAATTTTCTTCCCCTACTTCAAGCAATTCCCATGATGTGTTCTCATTATTTGAATATATAGGCTTGTCATGTGCAGACTGAATGTCGTATTCCGACATGACATAGGGGAGTGATTCTTTGTTAAGTTCTTCCTGCAGCAAATCTAAATTGATAGCCTCGTCCTTGATTCCTTTTGCAAGGAATCTTCCTTCCACAGTCAAGAACTGCTCATCCATTTTCCAAGAATCGAAGGCGATTGGGCATGTGTTTGTGTATGTTTGCACATATTTTCCATCGAATTGGATGTGAGCAATCCTGGCAGGCGTCTGATCTACGACGGAGCTAGGGCCATTGTTCGAGGCCGAACAACCAGTCAAACAAGCCACTCCCGTCAGCATGGCTATCAGCAATATTTTTTTACCCATAATGTATTCCCTCACTTAAATAATGATAATAAAGTAGCATGAAAGCGGTTTAGTTGTCAAATTTATTAAAGGCTTTAAAGAACAGTAAAGTCCTTCAATTTTTTGGACTTTTTTGATTCATAGCAATGCCTGATAAATGGAGCTTTGAAACCAAATAATGTAAGGCCTATTCTAAATCAGAAAAATGGGGGGGATGAAGTGAGGAACAAATTCTTTCGTTCACTATTTCCCCATCCCAAGCACCCTATGGTCAGGCCCTTTTTTCTCTTTGATGTGGTTCTCGATGGTATAGGCTCTCGTGAAATTGGCTAAAGCATCGAGCTGATCGTCAGTTATATCGGGTAGGGCGCGGATGACGATGAAGAGCTTCAGGTCCAACACAGGAAGTTCACTAAGCAGGAGATAGAGGCAAGCCTTGAGATACTTGCCGACAAGCCATACGACACCGACATGGAGAAGAAGGCCCTCTTCACGAGATTCATCCAGAGGGTCGAGCTATTCAAGGACGGATTCATAAAAATTTACATCAGCATCTTCGGAGTGAAAAACAGAAATAAATGCGATAGATACGAGCAAATCTACGGTTGAGCTGCAAAATCTATTGCTCCGCCATCAGAAAATAAATAGAGCATCTCAACAATGCTCTTTTTTATTTCCTTATTATTTTCTTTAAAGCTGACATAATTAAATTCCCCTTTTCAATATTATACTACCAGTTGGATTTAATAATAGAATAAATTGATAAATCTACTTGTTGTTAAAAAAAGAAAGCACAATATTCTTTTCTTTCTTAGTTACTCCACCATAATAATATTTATAAAGAGTCTTAAATGATCCGTCGGTAAAAGATTTCTTCCCCTTAGAAATTAAAATATAATCACCTATAAATTCATCGAATAATTCATGATTGCTACCATATCCAAATATGTTTTCTCTATAGACTTGTTCTTTATTATAAAGCTCAAAGTATTTTGAAAAATGAGTCCTAAAACATTTTTCGAATTCTTCTTTCTTTCCTTCTTTAACTCTAAAGCTAGCAAATCTAGGACTGATAGAAAATCTAGGCTCGACCAAAGTATCTATAAAATCAGGATATTTTCTAATATCAATCCAAGAAGTTTTAACAGATCCATGATCACCGACCACAATAAATAAAGTCTCTGGATTTCTTTCAGTCAAAGTCTTTATAGACTCATCCAGCACTTGAATAGAAGTTTTAGTTTTAACAGAACGATATCCATTCTCTAGAATATCATTTTGCAATTGTGACCATCTCGCTAAAATGAAAGAAACACCGCTTGATTGTATTTTTTCTTCTATAGCCGAGAAGAATAAACCACTGCTGATTTTCCCTTGTGCATTAATATATTTACGGCTATCCAAATAAATAGCAGCATCTTTTTTTCCTTTTATTACGCAAATGTTTTGCAACAAATTTAATTTAGATTTATAGAACTCATCATGATCAGTTAAAAAAGATCTAGTAGATGTACCTTGAATTACTTTATCTACCATATTTACATACTGGTTTGTTTTAGAGAAATATTGAACTTCTCCCAATCTTCCTTCATAGCAAGGATATGTCCCATAAAGAAGAGCATCATTATTGCAAAAAGAACAAGTTGGATAAACAGATTCTAAAGAAATAGGCTGTTTTGAATGAAGAAAAGGCGATTTATTTTTTGTCTTTTTATAAACGTATTCACTCCATCCTTCAATCAATAAAACACAAAGTTTCTTTCCTCTATTTTTATCATTTAGAAGGACTTCATCAACATCAGGAAAAGAATCCGGATGCGGACCTGAGATTCCGAAATATTTAAAGATAGAATTTGATAAATTTATTAATGTTCTATCCTTAGAAAGTCTATAAACACTCATAGATTTCTCCCTCTATTAAATATGAATTTCTTCTTTTTATTCTTATTACCATCTTGTTCATACAAAGAAGTGTTGTCGTTTATATCATCATCTTTATGCTTTAGATTAGAAAAGGCAAATACTAGAATCAAGCACAATAGTATTCCAGCAAAGAAGAATCCACATAAAGTTATAGATTTAACTTCTTGTGTATATTCAGGTGGAATGGACGAATCGATAAATTCACCATGTCCAAAATAACTCCCTATAATCGATCCTAACATCAAACCTATAAATAATCCGCCAATATAATCCTCAACAATACTAAATAATTTTTTATAAGGATAGTAAAACACTATTAAATTTAGCAGCATTCCAATAATCATAATTGCAATCAATCCAATAGATTTTGTTATTTCAACTTTATCAGGAATATTAATCATTATTGTTTCTAATGTCGAAGACATACCAAAAATGTTAGATATTGAATGAATAGGTAATCCTGGAATCAGTACTGCAAATCCCATAACAAATCCAAACACCAAACAAGACAAATATTCATTTTCTATCAAAGGTTGATCGCTACTCTTATTCAAAAAGAAAGTCATAACAAAAGATATTACCATTCCAACAATGAGTAAAGTTGGAAACAGTATTTTTTCTAATGTTGTTTTGTCTTTCTTCTTAACCTCTTTTATCAAAGAAGCGATGATAAGACCTAAGCTTGCAATTCCAAACAATAAAAATGTTGCCAATGGAAATTTATCTTCAAGATAATTAACACCCATTATCAATCTTGGTAAAGTTCCAATGATCAATCCTAAAACAGCTAATAAAGCACACCAAATCCATCTTATCTTCGGCTTTTTGGTAAGGCTGTTATTTAAGAATCCAGAAGTATATAAAACTCCATAGTTTCCCATAGGAGTTAATGAGAATAATCCACCGAGAAGACCACTCATAAAAGACTTTATTAAAGATTCTTTTTTCTCTTCCATCTCAATTCCTCCTAAATCATTATTAAATTATAAAACTAGTTTATGAATATATATAAAAGGTATACGCATTATCGACTTTTATGAAATCCCTAATATGAACTATATTTATTTCCCTTTGATATAATTATTCAGCATTGAGGGTTGAATTATGAAAATAATAGCAGGATTAGGAAATTTTGGTCTTGATTATGTTGGAACAAGACATAATATGGGATTTGAAGTCGTTGAAGGATTAGCTGAAGACTTAGGATTATCTTTGGACAAAGTCGATTTCCAAGGTAGATATGTCAAAGCTAACATTGAAGGTGAAACTGTATTTATAGTTGAGCCATTAACTTATATGAACTTATCTGGAACTTGCATTGTTCCATTAATGCGTTACTATAAAATTCCTGTGGAAGATTTAATAGTCATCTGCGATGATATGGCCATCAAACCAGGAGAATACAGAATTAAAATCAAAGGCTCATCCGGCGGTCAAAAAGGATTACAAAATATCATAGATAATTTAGGAACTACTGAATTCAAGAGAATTAGAATCGGAACAGGAGAGCCTAAAACAAAAGCAGAGACTGTCGATTATGTTTTAGGAAAGCCATCTAAGGAAGATAGAGAATTGATCAATAAAGCTGAAGATGAAGCTATTGAATTCCTTCATTTGATGATTAAATTCGGATTTCAACATGCTTTGAGCTTAATGTCTGCAAAGAAATCAAAGGAAAACAATGCCAAATAAACTAATAAATTTAATATCACAATATTTAAAAGACAGTCCACAAATTCAGTCCATCGATGATGAACAAGATTTTGTGACTTCAAATTTGCAAAGCCTAGCCCTACAAATAGTAACAGCTTATAACAATAATCCTTCAAAGATTGCTTTAGCCTTCCCTTCTTTATATGATGTTCAACTCTTCTCAGATTATTTATTAGACTTTTTACCTAGTGAAAAAGTAGCTATTTATCCTAAAGATGAGATTCTTAGATTAGGAAACACTTCTTCATCCAAAGAAATGGCTAGAGAAAGACTTAGAACACTATATAGAATTAGAAACAGCGAAAACATAATAGTTTTATTCAACTCTGCAGCTTCATTATCACCGATAGATTCACCTGAATTATTTGATGATGTCGCATTTGATATAGAAGTAGGTGAAGTGATAGATAGAGATAAATTAGTATCCAAACTATCTAACGAAGGATACAACAGAGTCAATTGGGTAAGTAGCGGCTTTGAATATGCTGTAAGAGGAACCATTTTAGATGTTTTTTCACCTTCTTACGACCTACCTATTCGTATCGAATTAGATGATGACAAAATTGATTCAATTCGACTATTTAGTCCTTTAACATTAAAGAGTGAAACACAGCTTACAAAAGCCACAATTTTACCAGCGAGTGAAAGACCAGTAAATCAAGAAACTGCAATAAAAGCTAAAGAATTAATGCTTAAAGATTTGAAATCCATAAAGGATTCAAATCTAAAATTAGAAATTAATGAAAAGATCAAAGATATTGAAATATCATCAGAGAATGCTATCAAAAGTGGAATAGTATTAGATGCCGATGAATCTTTATTTCCATATTACGATGTCAAAAAGGGAACCATAATCAATTATCTCAAACAATATAAGATATTCATGGTTTCACCAAAGCAATTTTATCAAAGCCAAAATTCATTTAAGGAAGATGAAATATCTTATTTTGCTGACAGCAAAACAAAAGGATTATCTCTACCTTTAGAAAGTATATATGAACTTCCTAGTGTAGCAAATAGAGAAGCACACTATAAGAAAATAGAATTAAATTCATTGGAATCCAATGATGGAATCTGTGAAATACATGTTACAAATTCGAATTTAAATCAATCTGGCATTTTATTAGAAGATGCAAAAAGATTGAACTTGAAAACATATGCTTGTTTGGATGATAAGACCATTCCAACTTACATTAATTATTTAAATGAATCATCCTATCCTTATTCTATGGATTCAAGTATAGAAAACGGAGTTACTATCCTTTCTTCTAGCCTGACCAAAGGATTTAGAATCAAAGATAAAGCCGAGTTTTTATCTTCAGCTGAAATCTTTGGAGTAGCTTTAAAAAAGTCAAGATTCTTGACTCGTTATAAAGACTTTAAACCTATTAAAAAATATTCTGATTTAGTCAAAGGCGATTATGTAGTTGAAGAGAAAAACGGAATTGGAATCTTTGAAGGAATTCAGCAATATAAAGGATTGGACTATATAACTATCGAATATGCCGATCAAGCTACTTTGATGGTTCCAATTAAAAATTTTAACAATATAAGAAAATATGCTGGTTCAGAAGCAAATAGACCATCATTAGATACAATCGGTGGAGCTACTTGGGCTAGAAAGAAAGCTAAAATTAAATCAAGAATGACCTTCTTAGCCGACAAGCTTCTAAATATTTATTCCGAAAGAGAAAGAATAAAAGGAATTGCATATAAATCAGACCCAGTCGAAGAAGGAAATTTTGCAAAAGATTTCCCTTATCCTTTAACTTTATCTCAAAACAAAGCTTGGAACGATATATCAGCAGATATGGAAAAACCACATCCTATGGATAGACTGATAGCTGGAGATGTTGGATTTGGAAAAACAGAATTAGCTTTCAAAGCAATATTTAAAGCTGTGATGAATGGATATCAGGCTGCTTTATTATGTCCTACAACAGTACTTTCAAGACAGCATTTCGAAGTAGCAAAACAAAGATTCAAAGACACTGGTGTAAGAATTGGAATATTGAATAGATTCAATAGCTCCAAAGAAGAGAAACAAACTCTAGAAGATTTAAGTGCAGGAAAAATAGATTTGGTCATCGGAACACATAGACTTCTATCTCAAGATGTTAAGTTTAAAGAATTAGGACTTCTAGTAGTCGACGAAGAGCAAAAATTTGGAGTGGCACAAAAGGAAAGAATTAAAGAAATCGCTAAGAATTTAGATGTTCTATCATTGTCAGCAACTCCTATTCCTAGAACATTGCAAATGTCATTGTTAACTATAAGACCTATGTCTATTTTGGAAGATGCACCTCAAAATAGATTGCCGGTAAAAACATATGTTTGCCAAGAAAATGATGGATTAATCAAAGAAGTCATTTCCAGAGAATTGGCAAGAGACGGACAAGTTTATTTCCTTCATAACAGAATAGATACAATTTATTCCGTCGCTGGAAAACTAAAGAAGATGTTTCCTAATATCACAGTCGGTGTAGCTCATGGTTCGATGGATGCAAATCAAATTGCGGATGTCATGAATGATTTCTACGACAAAAAAATAGAAATATTGGTCTCAACTTCAATTATCGAATCAGGTTTGGATGTTCCAAATGTAAATACTATTATTGTGGAAGACTCACAAAATTTCGGATTGGCTCAGCTCTATCAAATCAAAGGGAGAGTCGGAAGATCAAATAGATTGGCATATGCATATTTATTATATAGGGACTACGATAGAATCAGTGATGAAGGTAGAAAGAGACTGAAAGCATTAAAAGATTTCACTGAATTAGGATCTGGATATAAAATTGCTCAACAAGACTTGGCGATTAGAGGTAGTGGAAATATTTTGGGCTCAGAACAAGCAGGATTTGTAGACTCATTAGGTTATGAGACTTATACGAAATTATTAAAAGAAGTGATAGAGCAAAAGCGAGCTAACGAGAAGGGAATCAAGTTAGCTCAAAAGAAGCCCACAAAGTTCAACTTGTCATTTACTTTAGATGCACATATTCCTACTGATTATGCATCTTCAACCGATAGAGTCAATTTGTATAGAGAAATACAAGATTGCACAGAAGAGAACGAATTAAATGATTTGATTAAGACCATAAGAGATTCTTATGGACCGTATCCATTAGAGGTTAGGAATTTATTTAAAAAAAGACTTATTGAAATAACTTTAAATAACGATGAATTATTTATAGGATTTGAAGAATTGATGGAATCATTTAAATTAACTTTAACAGAAGCCTTCTCTAATGTAAAAAATGTCAAAGAGAAATTAGAGATGTATCTAAGTCCTATAAGAGACTCAATCAAAGAGATTAGATTTATCGATCGCCATTTCATCTTAGGATTGAGAAGAACATCATCCTATTTAGATGATCTATTTTATCTAGTTAGAGTATTATCAAATATATTCGATGGGCATAATAGACCTACTAAGCTTATTGATGATGAAGAAGATTAAAACTGTTATAAAATATATATGAGGGTTTAAATATGAAAAATGATGGATTTATTAAAGTAGCCGCTATTACATCCAATGTTCATCTAAATGATATAGATTCGAATGTAAATGATATAGTTGCAAAAGCTAAAGAAGCTAATGAAATGGGTGCTAAAATTATTACCTTCCAAGAATTAGCTTTGACTGGTTACTCTCTTCAAGATATGTTTGCTCAATCCAACACTTTAGAAAAAGCTAAAGAAGGCTTGATTGAAATAACAAACAAGACAAAAGATTTGGATTTGCTAATGGTAGTCAGCCTTCCTTATTCATTTAAAGGGAAGATTTATGATACAGCAGCAGTTATTTCTAAAGGTAAGATACTTGGAATAGCAACTAAAAAATATCTTCCAAATTACAATGAATTCTATGAAGCAAGATATTTTTCTCCGGGAAAAGAAGAAGCAGAGGGTGTAGATATTGCACCGGCTTATCATGTACCGATGGGAAGCCACATTTTGTTCCAGTGTGATGATGTATTGCCGGAGCTGGTAATCGGTGTGGAAATCTGCGAGGATGTATGGACACCGAACCCGCCGAGTATTTCCCATGCTCTGGCAGGAGCAACTTTAATCGTAAATCTTTCTGCCAGTGATGAGACAACCGGAAAGGATATTTACCGGAGAGAGCTTGTTGCAGGACAGTCTGCCCGCCTGCTCTGCGGTTATATCTATGCCAGTGCCGGAGATGGAGAATCCACACAGGATGTAGTATATTCCGGTCATAATATCATTGCAGAAAACGGAGTGGTTTTAGCAGAATCCGAACGTTTTACCAATGAGACGGTATATTCTGAAATTGATATGGAACGTCTGGTATCCGAAAGACGGAGAATGAGCACTTTTGCAGCAGGCAGCAGAAGCGAGGATTATCTTAGATTTTCTTTCTTTATTGATAAATCAGATACCACACTGAGCCGTTTTGTGGATCCGGCGCCATTCGTTCCGGGCAATAAGGGCAAGCGTGATAAACGTTGTGAAGAGATTTTAGCTATTCAGTCCATGGGACTTAAGAAACGGTTAGAGCATACCAGATGTAAATGCGCAGTGGTAGGCATTTCCGGTGGACTGGATTCCACACTGGCACTTCTGGTTACGGTACAGGCGTTTGACCGGCTGAAGCTTCTGAGAGAGCAGATATATGCAGTTACCATGCCGGGCTTTGGAACCACTGACCGTACCTATGAGAATGCATTAAGTCTCATTCGCTGTCTTGGCGCAAAACTGATAGAAGTAGATATCAAAGAGGCAGTACGCATTCATTTCCGGGATATTGGTCAGGATGAGAGTGTACATGATGTCACTTATGAAAATGGACAGGCAAGGGAACGTACCCAGATTCTGATGGACATTGCCAATAAGAATAATGGTATGGTAATCGGAACCGGAGATATGTCAGAGCTGGCATTGGGCTGGGCTACCTATAACGGTGACCATATGTCCATGTACGGCGTGAATGCTTCAGTGCCGAAAACTCTGGTGCGTCATCTTGTACGTTATTATGCGGATACCTGCAAAGATGAGAAGCTGACAGAGGTTCTTCTTGATATTCTGGATACACCGGTAAGTCCGGAACTTCTGCCGCCTAAGGATGGCAAGATCGCACAGAAGACAGAAGATCTGGTGGGACCTTATGAACTTCACGACTTTTTCTTGTATTATACATTAAGGTTAGGCTACGGACCGGAAAAAATCTTCCGTCTAGCCTGCGTGACGTTTGAAGGAGCATACGACAAAAAGACGATTGCCAAATGGTTAAATACGTTCTTTCGCCGTTTTTTTGCACAGCAGTTCAAACGGTCGTGTCTGCCGGACGGGCCAAAGGTTGGTACGGTATCGGTATCGCCGCGCGGCGATCTGCGTATGCCAAGCGATGCCGGCAGGGCACTGTGGCAG
>ENA-ORMR01000077-ORMR01000077.1-human-gut-metagenome-genome-assembly--contig:-NODE-77-length-122368-cov-13.118548_pt1 | contig 122368 bp, 99 predicted proteins | sample MGYA00242107_ERZ509003 | MGnify/ENA primary metagenome ERZ509003 (study PRJEB26280, sample SAMEA2338699) | human gut metagenome | biome: human gut; feature: human-associated habitat; material: faeces...
CCGGCCGCGCGTCCGGCGCAGACGCCGGCAGTTCCCAAAGTTTCCGCGGAACCCGGCAAAATCAATTGGAGCCTTCAGCCCGGCGTCAAGGTTCGCCAGAGTTCCAACCGCAACATGCTGGGAGCTTACGGTCCGAAAAAGGCCGTTGACGGCAATACCAGCTCCAGGATTTCCGACGTTTCAATCAGCGCCACAGGCGTGGTTGAAGGGAAAACCGCCTGGTTCGGCATTGACTTCGGCAGGGAGACCAACCGCACCATAGAAAAGGTAGTCATTTACACGCCGGCCAACCTGACGCTGCTGGGCACTATGGAAAAATTCAAGGTAATCCTCTACGGCAATGACAAAAACGTGCTGGCGGAAAACCTCGCCCAGGTCTTCGCCCGTCCCGCATGGGACGTGTCGTTCCACGTGAACATGGACGCCGCGAGCCTCATCGGCATGGACACGTTCGAGGGCGGCGAGGTCCGCTTCCGCCCCGGCCCGGTATATCTCTGCGCAAAGCACGGCGGCTTCGGCGTGCTTGACGAGATCAACATGGCAAAAAACGAGGCGCTTGCCGTGCTGCATGCAACGCTCGACTTCCGCCGCGCCATTGACGTGCCGGGCTACGAGCGCGTAGAGGTCGATCCCGCCGCGCGCTTCATCGGCACGATGAACTACGGCTATGCCGGCACGCGCGAGCTGAACGAGGCGCTGACCTCCCGTTTCGTCGTCATTCAGATGCCGTCCATTGACCAGAGCGGTCTTGTGTGTCTTCTGGGCGACGAGTTCCCAACGCTTGAGAAGAAATACAAGGAGCAGTTTGCTCTGCTGTTTCTTGAGCTGCAAAAAAAGTGTGAGAGCGCGGAGATCTCCTCCAAGGCGCTCGACCTGCGCGGTCTTCTGGACGCACTGCGCCTGATCCGCTGCGGCGTGGGCGCGAACCGAGCGCTCGACATGGGCATTACCAACAAGGCCTTTGACGCCTACGAGCAGAGCTTGATCCGCGATGTGATCGCGGCGCGCATTCCCGTCAAGCTCGACCGCAGCCGCCTTTTTACCGACTGATATGGAAACTTCCGCTTACAGTGCCAACCAGCGCCGCGCGATCAACCTCGTGTGGACGGCAAGCGGGGACTACCAATTCGAACCGCAATTTCTGGCGCTTAAACCGAACGGTGAACCGGACTTTTATATGAATTGCATCATCGGCCTCGTACACAAGTGGTTCGGCGACGAGATGCCGGCGCGTCTTTTCTCCGCCTGGGCAGGCGACGCGCGCCAGAGCGTTTTTGACGAGCTTACGTGGCTGGCACTTGAAAACGCGGTCTACGAAAAGGAACTGCCTGTGCGTCCCGTGCTCGCCGAGCTGCGCCGCGGCCATGCAGAGGAATTCTTCGCCTCGGAATATCAGCTTTCGCGCCAGGAGTGGATGGAGAAAAACCAGCTCGTCTACTCGCTCCAGTCTGCGCGGTGGAAAACGGTGCTTTCGCAGAAGCCGCCGCTGCTTGCCCCGTGGGAAAAGGGGCTTTCCGCGGCGCTTGCCTGCCCCGGCACGCTGAGCGCAGCGGAGTTGGAGGCCGCCGTGCGCGCAGCCTTCCAAAAATACCTGCAATTCGACGGCACGGTGCACAAGAAAGAGGCCTTTCACTTTCACTTCAGCGACAAATGGGCGCCGCTGCTCACAAAGCTCTTGCCGACCGAGATCGTCCGCACGGACGATCTGACCATCGGCCGCTCCGCTATGCCGGGAGAAAACGGCATGGTCAAAGTCTCGAACGCGCTGCGCTCTCGCCTGCACTCCAACGAGCACGAGACGCAGGATCGCGACTACATCGAGCGCTGCTTCGGCCGCAGCATCTATTCGCCCGACAAGCTCGCGCGCATCGAGCAGCAGCTCTGCACGGGAAACCATCTTGGCTGCCATCTCTGGTTCACAAAGGGTGCAAGCGCATCGTCACAGCTGCTCAGCGCGGACACGCAGCGCCTCTACGAGCAAGCCGAAGCGCAGGCCAAGCGGAACCGCGCCGCCTTCGCGCACGATCTCGACCTGCACCAGAGCGCGCTTGCGCGTCTGAGCGAGCAGATCCGAAACTGCCTGCTCGTTCACCAGCAGCCCGAGCGCGTCCCCGCCCGTCAGGGTTGGCTCGACGGCACGCGCGGGAGCCGGTGCTGCACGACGACCGTGTCTTCCTCCGCAATGACGAAGAGAGCCGCCCCGGCTTTGCGGTCGATCTGATGCTCGACGCCTCAGCTTCGCGCCTGCACTGTCAGGAAACCATCGCCATTCAGGGTTACATTCTCGCCAAAAGTCTTGCTGCGTGCGGCATTCCCGTGCGCGTGACGAGCTTTTGCAGTCTGCGCGGCTACACCGTGCTGCGCATTTTGAAGGACTTTTCCGACAGGAACGGCGAGCGCAACGTTTTCAACTACTTTGCCGCCGGCTGGAACCGCGACGGCCTGGCCCTGCGGGCTGCGGGCGACCTGTTGGACTTTGCGCCCGGCCCCGCGCCGCGTCATCTGCTCATCCTGCTGACGGACGCCTCCCCCAACGACAGCCGCCGCATCCCGCCCAGTGCAGAAAACCCGCTGGGCTGCGGTTACGAGGACGCTGCCGGTGTGGCTGACACTGCCGCGCAGGTGCGTGCGCTGCAGCGCATGGGCATCCGGGTGTCGGCTGTGTTCATGGGTGAGGACAGCTCTGCCGGTGCCGCTGCACAGATCTACGGCAAAAACATGGCCCGTATCCGCGGCATGGACCAACTGGCCCGCGCGGCCGGGCGGCTGATCCAGAACGAGATCCGTGAACTGGGCGATTGAACCATATTTTACCAGAACAGCCCACAGATGGGAGGCTTTGGCCTTGCTGTCTGTGGGCTGTTTTTGATACATAACACAACTGATTCACTCTTGCAACAACCATGTTTCGGGTCGTTGTTGCAGGATGCGCGGAAATATTTTGTTTTTTTACAAACTTATAGTTGTTTTTCGTTGTGAAGTATGCTATACTATGTTCAGTCAATAAAACATTCCTGCGTAAGCCGCCTGTTGTGCACCGGGTCGTTTGGCGCAGTGCCCATCCGTTATACAACGAACTGCTGTGTTATAGTTTCAGGAGGGAACCGATCATGGATGCCAACCGTTATTTCGATGCCATGCACAACGCTATGTCAGCTCAGCACCCCGGTGCGCAGCTGCTGTTAACGGTAAAGCTGCAGGACACCTGCGGCAACGATGCCTGCCTGGAGCTGAAGCAGCTGCCCGGTGAGAGCACCTCCATTCTGTGCTACTCCACCATGGGTCGCCGCTACCTGAACTTCCAGCTGTTCCGCAAGGGCTGGCAGCTGTGCCACAACGCCGATGGCCAACTGGTGGGCCGCTTTCCTTCCAGCGCCGACGGCCTGATCGACGAGACCGATTTCCGCGCCTACTGCCGGGAGGACAGGCTGGATATGGCAGTCAGCCTTGCAGAGGTAGGAGTGGATTCCATTCCGCTTAATGCGCTTATGCCGATTGCAGGCACTCCGCTTGAGGGACTTGAGCATATCAGTGAGCCTGATATACTGCGTACAGTATCATTTTTCAGATATATAAATCCAGAGGCTGACATACGTCTTGGAGCCGGCAGGGCGCTGCTTACAAATGACGGAGAGCTTGCATTCAAGTCTGGAGCGTCAGCCACAATTACAGGAAACATGCTTACGACAGTAGCGTGTGCCACAATCAGAAGTGACAAGGAAATGCTTGAGGGCATGGGCAGGAATGTGACACCTGAGTACATGAAATAAATGTAATTATTTAGAATATAAAATATGTCAAAGATGCGTAAAATAGTATTAGTTTTGCGCATCTTTTTTAGTACAAACGACAGGGTTGGTTGCGAGGTGAAAAAAATTATTATATAATGAAAAAAATGTAATTTAAGGGATTTATCCGGTACAGCATGGAACATGAATAGGAGCGAATTAATATATTTCATTGAAAAATAAGAGGTTACGGGGGAAATATGTACAACGATAAAGGCAATACAAAGTATCTGAAGCTGTTAAAGCAAAATTATTCATCAAGTCAGGATGTAATCAGGGAGATAGTCAATCTTTCTGCGATTATAAACCTGCCAAAGGGCACGGAGTTTTTCCTGAGTGATATACATGGCGAGTATGAGGCTTTTTTACATATCATGAACAACTGCTCAGGTGTGATAAAGGAAAAGGTGGATTTGATTTTCAAGGATACGATTTCTGATTATGACAGACAGGAGCTTTGCACGCTCATATACTATCCAAGAGAGAAAATGGCCCTGCTTGATGAACATGGAAAGATAGACAGTGACTGGTATGCTATGACGTTAAATCAGCTTATACTTGTCGCAAAGCTGCTCTCATCAAAGTACACCAGGTCGAAGGTCAGAAAGGCTCTGCCTGAGGAATATGCGTACATTATCGATGAGCTTTTGCATGCGCAGGAGGATGAGGATGCAAACCAGGTCAGATATCACAAGCAGATATTAAAGACTATAATTGATTTGGAGGATGCGGATGAGTTTATAATCGCTTTGTCTGCACTGATTAAGAGGCTTGCTGTTGACCATCTGCATATTGTGGGAGATGTATTTGACAGAGGAGGAAGCGCGGATAAGATTCTCGATCTGCTTTATGATTATCACTCGCTTGATATTGAGTGGGGCAATCACGACATTCTCTGGATGGGTGCGGCATGTGGAAATGATGCATGTATATGTAATGTCATCCGCAACAATCTGAAATACAACAATGTGGAAATTCTTGAGAATGCCTACGGAATAAGCTTACGACAGCTAATGCTGTTTGGCATGAAAACATATGGTATAGAGGATGGAATTGAGGCTGCAAGGGCGGCCATCACAGTAATGCTTTTTAAGCTTGAGGGGCAGCTTATACTTGCACATCCCGAGTATGAGATGGGAAACAGGCTGATGCTTGACAGGCTGGACGAGCTGCAGGATGTAGGAGTGGACAGAAAGCGCTTTCCAACCGTTGATGATGAGAGACCCTACGCACTAAGTGACGAGGAGACTGTCATCATGAGAAAGCTGCACAGACAGTTTGTGACAGGACAGCGCCTGCACAAGCATGTCAGATTTTTGTATGATAAGGGCGGCATGTACAATGTATACAATGGCAACCTGCTCTATCATGGCTGTGTTCCGGTTGATAGCAACGGAGCCTTTGATAAGCTGTATATTGATGGTGAATTTTATCACGGAAGGGCGCTGCTTGACAAATGTGATGAGAAGGCAAGGGCTGCGTATGTGGACAATCCTTATAAGGATGATGTAGACTTTATGTGGTTTTTGTGGGGAGGAGAAAAATCACCGCTGTGCGGCAGAAGGCTTAAGACCTTTGAGATGGAATATGTTACAGACAAGAGCATGTGGGAAGAGCCTTCTAACCCATATTACAGCAGGTATTACGATAAGAGCTTCTGCTGTCAGATACTGCACGAGTTCGGGCTTTACGATGATGATGCGCATATTATAAATGGCCATACACCGGTTCATGCAATAGAGGGAGAGAACCCTGTCAGGGCCAATGGCAAGCTGTTTGTGATAGATGGAGGCTTCTGCCGTGCGATGAACAAGAAAACCGGTATCGCCGGTTACACACTGATTTACAATTCACATGGTCTAAGGCTCAAGGCACACACGCCTTTTACATCGGTGGAGGATGCCCTGATAAATAATACTGACATAGAGACATCATCAGAGGTCGATGAAAATGACAAGAGGCGTATGCTTGTGAAGGATACCGATATAGGAAAGAGGCTTATTGGAGAGATTGATGATCTGCACAAGCTTCTTGAGAATTACAGGAGGCTGTAGGAAACAGGCTTATAAAAAAGGGTTTGATTATTTCATCTGAGTATGGACATTTGGAGTTTACACTCCCAAGGTTCAAAGAATTTGTGCTGTGTAGATAATTGTGATTTTTAAGGTGGAAGATAGGTTAAAGGAGCAGCATATGATTAAAGAGTAATCCGTCATGCAGTGTATGCATGGCGGATTTTTCGTATGTAATTGCTTGCGACTGATACATTTTAGATACAAGTATCTGCTAATATATAAACAGCCATGCATAATACAGGCTGAATATATAATCCTTAGGATTGACAGCAAAAGAAGAATATGCAAAGATTTATAAAGGATAATAGTTACGGATAATAAAGTTTTAGAAGGAATATGATGATAGAAATACTAATAGTAGAAGACGAAAAACCGATATCAGACCTCATCAGATTAAATCTCATGAAAGCAGGCTATAGCTGCACCTGTGCCTTTGATGGTATGGAGGCAGCAGACATTCTGGAGGAGAGAAATTTTGACCTGATAATACTTGATGTAATGCTGCCAAAGTTAAACGGCTTTGAGCTTATGGAATACATAAAGCCGCTTGGCATACCTGTGATATTTCTCACAGCAAAAGCCACTTTAGATGACAGGCTAAGAGGTCTCACGTCCGGTGCCGAGGACTATATGGTAAAGCCTTTTGAGATTGTTGAGCTTTTAGCCCGGGTAAATATAGTGCTAAGACGTTATAATAAGATGGAGCAGCAGCTCACCTTTAAGGATATAGCTATCGATACGAAAAACCAGAATGTATCAAAGGCAGGAAAGCATATAGAGCTTACACCAAAGGAATTTGAGCTGCTTGAGCTTTTGATGCGCAATAAAAATATCACACTTTTCAGAGAAAAAATATATGAAGAAATATGGGGAAGTGAGTACTCTGTCGAGTCGAGGACTCTCGATCTTCACATACAGAGACTGCGCAAAAAGCTTGATATAGGAGACAGCCTTAAAACCGTATTTAAGGCAGGATACAGGCTGGAAGAATAGAAAACTAAAGACCATTAAATATGGGTAAGCGTAATATACAAAAAGAGGGATAAATGAAATTCAGGTACAAGGTATTGTTCACAAACTTAATACTGCTTTCACTTGGACTGGGGCTGGTGGGATACCTCATGATACACAAGAATTTTGAGCTGGCGAAGCAGACACAGCTTAAAAACGCTATTGTGCAGAATAATCTGGTACAGTCCTCTGTGGAGTATGAGCTTTTGCAGCTTTTAAATTCAGTTTCCGATAATTCTGAAACTTCGAACAATAATACAGATAACAATAATGCAGAAAAGAGCAGCATTTCCGCATCATCAATAGCCGCGCAACTTCCGCAGATCGGAAGCCGTGTAAGCAGCAGTGTGCGCTCAAGGGATTCATTTTTCTATATATATTTTGATGGTGAAAAAGTATATACAGATGACAAAAGTGATGCAAGGATAAGTGATACACTTTTTAAAAATCTCACAACAGGAAACAAAAACTATGTGATTAAAGAAGAATCCCTAAAGCACTATATCTATGTTACATCGCAGAGTGTGATAGATGAAAAAAATCTCTGGATAGTAAGTAAATGCGATGCATCAGAGGCGTATACACTGCTTGATGAGCAGATAAACTATTTCAGGCTGATAATAATAGTCATATTGATTGCAGAGTCGGCAGCAATGTATTTTATCAGCAGGTACATGACAAAACCGCTCGAGAAGCTTAACCATGTCAGCGAGGAAATAGCGCAGGGGGATTATGCCACAAGGGTAAACGTAAAAAGTCATGATGAGATAGGGCTTCTTGCGCAGAAATTTAATATCATGGCGCAGGCAGTATCGGATCATGTAGACGAGCTTAACGATATGGTGCACAGGCGTGAGCAGTTTGTAGCGGATTTTACCCACGAGATAAAAACCCCTATGACGTCAATCATTGGATATGCAGACACGATGCGTTCACTGGAGCTTCCGAGAGAGGAGCAGATGATGGCGCTTGGATATATCTTTTCGGAGGGAAAACGTCTGGAGAGCATGTCGCAGAAGCTTTTTGAGCTGATATATCTGCGCCGGCATGATATTGAAAAAGCGCGGGTTCATATGGCAGATCTTTGTGCAGAGGTGGTAAAGGTTGTTGAGCCTGCATACGAAAACAGGCATCTTACTATAGAAACAGAGATAGAGGATGCTGTGCTGACCGTGAATAGAGAACTTCTGGTTACAGCACTTGTCAATATGATGGATAATGCAAGAAAAGCGTCAGAAGAAGGTCAGCAGGTTGAGGTTACAGGAAAATTTGTGGACAATATGGCTTGTAATATATGTAAAGATAAAACGGATATAGGCGAAGCCGAATCAGCAGATGACGGGAAATGCACGAGGGCATATGAAATCAGCATAATCGATCACGGAATTGGAATGACTAAGGAGCAGGCGGCAAAAATCTGTGATGAGTTTTATATGGCAGATAAATCCAGAGCCAGAAAAGAGGGCGGTGCCGGAATCGGAATGTCGCTTGTTGCAATCATTTTAGAGCACCATAATGCAGTACTTTCAGTGGAAAGTGAACCCGGATGCGGAACAACGATGAGGATTTTGCTTCCGTGGTAATCTGAACGCAATATAGATATAAAAAATGGTAAATTCGTAAAATTTAAAGGAAGATATGAAAAAAGACAGCTTCAAATTAATAATAATGTCTGTTGCAGTAATCTGTATAGTAATAGCAGGCATCATGGTGCCTGGCATAGTGCTTGAGGCAAACCAGAAAAGTGAACATGATCATGTGGCGAAGGTTCCTAAAAGCTATCTGCCTTCAGGCTCTGTAATGGCAAAGGAAGCATCTGCCAATCTGAAATTGTCGGAGAAGCTCTCGCTCATAGATGGGCAGTGGGACAGCACGACAGATGATGCTGCCTCTTATGAGATGGATGAGCAGGATTATCAGGCAGTTGCCACATGCAGAAAAAGCATGGAAAAGCTTTATGACGAAAAGCTCTATCCTGTAAATCTTTCACCTGACTACTCTAACTGGTATACGTGGGAGGCAGCAGCGAAAAAGGCATCGGATAATACCTTTAACACATATACGGCATATTACTGGATAATCAGGTTTGAGAAGTATGATGGTACGCAAAATCATACCATCTGGATGCTTGAGGATGGGACAATCATTATGGCAAAAGCACATATGAAGGATATTAGTGATATGAGTGAATATAAAGAGGTTTTGCAGGTAGATGATGAATCACAGGCAGAAAATGATTTGTCTGCTTACAAAGGATATTTTGACTACAGCGGGATAGATTTTTCAAAGCTTAACCTGATATCCGAGACAACAGCAGTGGAGAAAAAAAATAATGAAAGCTATGAGGTGCTGCAGTTTTTACAGGAAAATGAATATGTATATGCGATTCATGAGAAGTGAAAAATTGTAATGACAAATGCGGTTCACTATGTTACTATTATTTCAAAGCATTATATTTCTGTTGAGCGACACCACAGTACACATTTTTATCGGTGCGTATCACTTTGAAGAGGGCAGAACCACTTATTATTTTTCGACAAAGACATGGAAATTTTCAATGCTTTAAGTTACCTATCAATAGCGGGGAAAATGGATATGTCGATTGAGAAAATCTTATGTGAATGAAGCGGACTAGGGTTGCTGATGCTTTATATTGACAAGAAATTTAGTATCATGCGATATTATATTCTCCCTGCTTACACAACTGAACAGGAGGATAATAATGTCGGGAGAGACAAAAGAAGTTTTGGGCAGTAATTATGTCCAGAACGATGTAATCATCAACAGATTGATTGATAAAATGACACTGTTTGATGACAATCTGATGAGTCTTGTATTCGGGCAGAATATCGAGACAACAGAGCTGTTGCTTCGCGTAATAATGGAGCGTGATATTAAAGTTATAGACGTCAGGGGGCAGGATGAATTAAAGAATCCGGTGATTGGCGGACGATGTATTACCTTGGATGTGCATGCAATAGATGTCGATGGCAGGCATATTGATATCGAGGTGCAGATTAATGCGGAGGGCTCGCATGTCAGAAGAGCCAGATATCACAGCAGTATGATGGATGCAAGGATGCTGCAGGAAGGACAGGAGTTTAAGAAGATTAAGGATTCCTACGTGATTTTTATTTATGATCACGATAAATTCAGAAAAGGACTGCCATTTTATCATATTCAAAGACGTGTTGATGAAACAGGTGAAGTCTTTGGAGATGGTTCACATATCATCTATGTAAATGGAAGGTATGAAGGTAATGATGATATAGGTCGGATGATGAAAGATTTTCACCAGTGCAGGCCGGAGCAGATAGAAAGTGAGACATTGTCAAAAGCAGTGGCTTATTACAAAGAAAAGGAAGGACGTGGTGCTATGAGCGAAGCAGTAAGACAGTATGCAATGGAATATGCAAAAGAGTATGCAAAGGAATATGCAAAGGAGTATGGTGAGGAACAGAAGGAAGAGGGGATTCTTCAGGGAAAAAATAATATGTTGTATTCATTGGTTTCAAAGGGAAGGTTAAAAATAGATGTAGCAGCCGAAGAGGCAAATGTCAGCCTTGGAGAATTTGAAAAATCGATGGAGGAAGCAGGATATAAAATTCCTGAATTGGTATAGTTTAATAGTTACAAGATACGTTAAATATAGACCCGGTTTGCATAAGTATGTGCAGACCGGGTTTTTATAATAAAAAATGCAATGTATGATACAAAAAGTTTACAACTGACATATATACTCATTATAACAACATGGAAGATAACTATTCTGAATAGTCACCGGGAAAGAACAAAAAGGGAGGAGAGCCGCATATGGATAAAAGGGGTAACATATCTTCACGAAATATGAGATTATTTGCAGCAATTATGACACTCATCGAGGCACTTGTCCTCACATCACTGGCAGGCTGTGCAGATAAAAAGGTAGATTATGGCACTGATACAGAAAAACTGACAAAAAGTGCTGTATGCAATGTAAAGGATTTTAGTACAGATGAGACCTACAGCGATGAGTTTTCCGTGCAGACAGAAATTGGAAATGTAAATATAGATATAAGTGCAAAAGTGGAACTGCCTGATTGTAAGACAATGTCAGTAGTTGAAGTGGAAAAGATACCTTATTCTGCAAAGCTCAAGGAAAAGGTATTGAAGGCATACTTTGGAGAGTCACAGATTTATTACTATGATAAGGAACATTGGACAAAAACACAGCTTCAAAATCTTATTGATTCCATAAATTCCTCAACAACACCAACTGATACATCTGGCACAGGAAACAGAGCTGAGTTTTTGAAGGAGTATACGCATTATCTGGAAAATGCCGGGGATGAATGGACTATAGCTACAGAGTATGATTCATGTGATGAGTTTGTAGGAAAAAAAGGAAACACCTGGTATAACGTGAATTTTGTTGCAGATGGTGATGAAAATAAATGGCTGTCGGGAATTGGCACAGGTCCGATTGAGGGATATACCAAAAAGACAGGAAGTAATGAATACGAGTGGAGCAATATATTTAACGATGGATATGTGCAGCAATACTTTGGACCGGATTCACTCATGGAATATGATACGGTATATGATATCACGGATTCACAGGATACATCGGGAGAGAAAATTGAGCAGGAGGAAAATGAATCGGGTATCACAATAGAAGAAGCGGGGAATATGATAGACAGCTTTTTGAAAGAGACAGGTTTTTCATCCATCCCGCAGACTGAGAGTTCGCAGCTGAAATGGAGTGGATATAACGAAAGAGCCGATCAGGTGTATCAGGAAGATGATATACATGAGTGTGTAAGTGGTTATAGATTTTACTACAATATCGGAGTTGGCAAAATATTATTTGATGATGCTTTAAACCCGATGGATTACAGCGGATACAATATGAAATATGGTGATAGTATAGAGGATACTTTTGATAATGAATTCTACAATTTTTATATTGATAAATATGGTATAGGTACTTTCTTTATAGACTGCCCGGTAAGTATAGTAAGAAAACAGGAAAATGTAGAAATGCTTCCTTTAGAAAATATATTTGATATTGCCCGGGATGAGCTTAAAAACAATGCTGATGAATATGTACTGGATACAAATGTAAAATATTACACTCTAAAACTTGCATACATAAGGGTAAACAACCGGACTGATATGCAAAAATACAGTTATATTCCGGCATGGAGTCTGGAATTGCTGCAGAAAGACACTGCAAATGCATGCCCTGTATTTATCAACGCGATTGACGGAAGTGTGATACATCCGGACGATCTGAGTTAAGATACAGAATGTTTACATCGGACCGTACTTTCACAGGAATAATTATGTTGTAGAAAAAATGTGACATATCAGGGAGGATTGGCATATGAGAAAACATACAAGAATATTTGCAGCGGTTATGACACTCATCGAGGCACTTATCCTCACATCACTCACGGGCTGCTCAGGCAAAAAAGTAGATTATGGGAATGAGAGCGAAAGTAAAGAAACAAAAAATATGTCTGCCTTAGCTGATATCAGGGCAGACTCCGGCTGGAATGAAAACTTTACAATACAGACCGGTAATGGCGAGAAAACAGTATATGTAAATGCAAATATTGTAGTTCCAGACTTTGATAACATGTCGGTTGTTGAGGTGGAAAATGTAAAGATAGATGCTGATTACAAAAAGCGTTTTCTGGATTTATATTTTGGTGGGAACGAGTACTATTATCACGATCCGGATCATTATACTGTTGACGAATTGAATGAGGTCATAGAGGACTGGCAGAAAGAACAGGATGATACTTACAGGGAGTGGTTGGAACAGCGGCTGGCTGAATACAGGGATAAGCTTGAAACGGCAAAGACTACTTATACCGTGGCAAAGGATCTCGAAAACTGTGAAGTATTTGCAGGCTACAAGGGTGATGTGTTCTGTGAGGTGGAGTTTGAGGCTCACAAGGTACATGCTTACGCCTTGCATCAGTCTGGGACAGATTACGGTCCACCATCTTTAAGGAATGAGGACTATGATACCATAACGCAGACTTTTCAGGATGATGATCTAAAGGATAAGGCAGACGAGACCTCAAATGAGGGCAGTAAATCTACCGCATCAGCCAAAAAAGAAGCCGGGAATTTCCTTAGTAAATTGGGAATGCAGGATCTGGTGGAACGAGGTGAATGTGAGTGCAGCTGGATAGGTTTTAATATTGACAGCGAAAAGGAAAATGACTATCAGACAGCAGCGTGGGGATATATTTATTCATACGCGACCGGCATAGACGGCATCACATTTAAGGATGGATTTGATATGGATACCTATTTGTCGGTGTATGAAGCAAATGATAGTGATATAGATGATGTTACACTGCCTGACAGTACACTTCTTACAGTCACTGATGATGGAATAATCGATGTGCAGTTGGAATATCCGGTAAATGTAACACAGATCTATAAGGATGTGGAGCTTATTTCTCTGAAAAATATAGAGCAGATCATCAAGGCGGAGATTACGGAAAATCCTGATAAATATGATACCGCGGCGACATTCAATAAGCTGCAGCTTAGTTATTTGAAGATAAGAAGTGACAGTGAACAGGGAAAATACAGCTATGTTCCGGCGTGGGTACTGTCACGTATGGTAGACTCCAATGAGCAAAATGCTATCTTTGTAAACGCTATAGATGGAACGATCATAAATTTGGAAAATTCACTGTAAAGGAGAGGCTATGAAGAGGAAAAACGTTATTATATCGGCGTTGGTTCTTGCAATAGCATTAACCGGCTGTTCAGGAAAAAAAGTAGATTACAATATGGAAACTGAAAATATAAACACAAAAGCAGGAAGCGATATAAGTGCGTTTGACGACAGTACGAAATGGAATGACAGCTTTTCTGTTGAGACATCTGACAAAAGTGTGGATGTGGATATTTCAGCAGACATTACCCTGCCGGACTGCAAAAGCATGTCGGTTGTTGAGGTGCAGAATATAAAGGTGGGTGCCGATTTCAAAAAGAGTGTGATAGAGGCTTATTTTGGCGATAGTACCGTATATTATCACGACATACCTTATTATACGAAAGAAGAGATATATCACAGCATGGAGGTTGTAAAAAATGAGATTGCCGGGTATCAGCAGGAAATTGATGCGGGACTTATCACAGAAGAGGGCGTCAGCAGGGTGATGAAAAGTGAAAATGATCTGCTGGAACAGTATGAAAAGGCAGAACCGTCTGCACTGGATACGCGTGAAAAAGCTACAGATTATACGGATTGTAATGAGTATCTGGGATATATTGGTAATGTTTTCTGTGAGCTTAGGTTTGGAATTGCTGAGGACGGTTCGCTTGAATATATTTCAGCACAGCCTCTTAAGGCAGGAAGTGAGGGCACATCATATGATAGCAGTGAGTATGGCTATTACGGACCACCATCATTTGCAGAGGAGCAGGGTGTAGGGGGCCTTAATGGAGGTTCTACAGGTGGAGATACTACCTCTGCATATGATAATGAGTGTGCATTATCAAAAGACGAAGCTATAAAAAAGGCAGAAGAATTTCAAAATAAATTAGGCAGGGCTTCACAGGTATATATAGGAACATCAGACTACGAGTGGAGCGCAGGAGTGATAGAGGATGGTGATGATACTGTAAAAACTGATGATAAAGAGAGCGTCATAAAGGATACAGCCTGGGGATATATCATAGATTATGGCGAGGGTGTGGATGGCATAGCGTTTTGCAAGTCACTCGATTTCACCCGGAATATGGATATATGGGAGACACTCGATAACTATGATGATTTTATGCCATATGGCAGCAGTTCCTTTATTGTGACGGATCAGGGAGTGACGGAATTTACTGTTTCTTACCCGGTTGATATTGTAAATGAGTCAAAAAACGTAGAACTCTTGTCAATGGACACTATTAAAGAGATCATCAAGGATGACATGACAAAAAACTCAGATCAGTATGATTTTACACAAAATCACACTTACAACAATCTAAAGCTCGGATATATCCGTTTGAAGGATGCATCTGACAAGGATAAATGTACTTATGTTCCGGCATGGTGTCTGTCAAAACAGGATAAGGGCTACGACAGATATCCGGTGTATGTGAATGCGATAGACGGCACGATCATAAGGAGTGATGATCTAATATAAGATACTGTTATTGGCTGCAATAAAGTTTATACATGGAGTTACATTTTTAGATAATAGATCAGGTTCATATTTATTTGGAAAAGATGTGGAAAATATATGATTAATAAAAAGAAAAAATATATAGGGCGTTTGACACTTGCCACTGCAATTACCTCTATTTTGTTTTCAGGATGTGGGGCGGCACAAAAGGAGCTTGCACAGACGGACAGAGCTTTCTACGAGAAAATATCATACCAGACAGTTACGGTACAGAGCGGTTCACTCACACCGCAGACTACCATCAGTCTGAGCGCGCAGGGCTATACCAGGTTTTCCTATGGTGCGACAAACACGGAGCTTACGCTTGAAAAGGTAAATGTGGCAGTGGGTGATCATGTGAAAAAGGGTGATATACTGGTGGCTTTTAAATCCGGGGAGATACAGAAAAAGATTGAGGACTACAGCGGGCAGATCAGTCAGAATAAGCTTTTAGCAGAGCACTACAGGGCTATTATGAAAATCGATGATACTCAGGATTATTCAAGCGATATTGCCCAGCTTGATAAGGATACAGAGGTTGCGCAGCTTTATCTTGATGAGGCTAAGGAAAAACTGTCGAGATATCAGATCACGGCATCCGAGGATGGCACGATCACAGCAATGAACAATTCGCTTTTGGCGGGAGTTTTTGAACCGGGCAGCAATCTTATAACAGAAATCAGCGGAAACGGCAATTACGAAGCTGACAGACCGGAAGGTTATGACTTTAATGTAGGTGATGTATACACGGCAACAGCATCTGATATAGAGTTTGAACTTAAGGTAAAAGAGGTGGACGATAAAAAACTTGTTTTTGAACCGGTATCGGACATGTCGGCAGTATCGGATGCACAGATTTTTTCAATGGAAGTGACGCGCCCCGCTATAGAAAATGCTGTGTATGTGCAAAAGGACGCAGTACATGAGAAGGATGGCAGGTATTTTGTATACACACTGGATGAGAATGGATACAGACAGGCGGTATGGATAAGTGTCGCAGATCAGGTGGGAGACTACCGGATCATCACAGAAGGACTTAAAAGCGGGGATGAGGTGGTTTTGCAGTGAAGAACAGAAACCTTTTATCAATAAAAAAACTGGCAGTACTGGGGATATGTGTATCGTTTGTGGCAGGCGGCTGTGGAAAAATGACAGAAAGCAGCATACCAAAGCTTGAAGAACCTGTAGCGTTAAATGAAGCCTATAGACCTGTGGAATACGGTACGATCGGCTCCCTGCAGGTGCTGATGGCTACCGCAGTTTCGAGGGATTACTGCAATTACTACAGTGCCAATGTAAATATTTCACAGATATATGTGGAGCCGGGAGATACAGTAAATGTAGGGGATGTGCTTGCAGTCTGTGATGTGGATGAGGCAAAAAAACAGTTGCAGGAATGTAAGGATGCGCTGGCGCATGAGAATGAGACATATGAGATATCCGCTCAGATCTCGGATACGCAGATCAAATTATGGGAGAGTCAGGCGGCACCAAATATTGATGAACGTGTAGCGGATACGGGCGAATTTTCAACAGAACAGACTGAGAAAAATGAAAGTACAGACGAGGATTACAACAAACAGATCGCTACAGAACAGGAAAATCAGCGGTACGATAAGCAGCTTCACGAATACCGCGTACAAAAGATCAATGAGCAGATGGCTTTATATCAGCAGCTCGTTGATGATGGAACGCTTAAGGCAGTCCACAGCGGTCTTGTCACTTACACTAAGAAGCTGACAGAGGGAAGGTCTGCTGCGGCATACGAGAATATAGTCATTGTATCAGATATGGATGACCTTGTGCTGGATATAAAAGATACAGCCATAAATGAGTACAAATACAGTGATTATGACAAGAAATATGTGATAGTCGATGGCGAAAAATATGATGTCACCGAGTCTAAATATACATCAGAGGTTTTGGTACTTTCGAAGATAAACAACCGCTATCCGGATGTGTGCGTGGAAAGCAGGGAAAAGCCGTTTCTTACGGCAGGGCAGATGTATCCGGTATATTTTGAAAAGACAAAAGCAAATCAGGCACTTGTCGTGGGAAAAGATTCCATCTATAAGGATGGCGATACCAGATATGTCTATGTGAAAAATGATGAGGGCGGCCGCGAGAAACGCATCATAACAACAGGTGAGTCTGATGAAAACTATACACAGGTCACAGAGGGATTAAAAGAGGGGGAGCTGGTCTACTATAATTCTACAGATCAGGTTCCGACAAAGTACAGCAAATATACGGTAACAAGGTCTGACTTTGATATAGCAAACTACGGTGTGCGCTACAGCAGATTTGACGCAGGGACGATAACCGAAACCTGTGATTATGAAGGGCAGATCGTATCGGTCAATGTGAAGCAGGACGATACGGTAGAAAAGGGGATGCTGCTTTACGTGGTGGATACCGGAGAGGGCAAAGCTGCCATAACAGAGGCGAAAAATGCGATCGACTCGGAGAATGAATCCTATGCGCAGAAGATTGCTGATTACGATAAACAGATAAAAGATTTATCTGAAGGTGGTAGCAGCGCAGAAGAAAATAACCGGCAGGATGAAAAGCCGGATACAGCATATGATGAGCAGCAGTTGAAACTGAATTTACAATTATTGAATCTGCAGAAAAAACTTGCCTGTGCAGACCACACCTATCAGCTTTCCCAGCTACAGTCAGCATATGACAGCATAAGCGCAGGAAATGACGGCAAAGGAAATATTTCAGTATATGCCAAAAATGATGGAAAAGTTTCAAAGGTGAGTGTCAAGGCAGGAGATAATGTGGAGGAAGGCTCAGATATCCTGCAGATAACCGGAAATTCCACGGACGTACTGCTGGTTCAGGTAAAGGATAGCAATAGCTATAAAGTATATAAGGACAATATAGCAGATGTGGGAGAGCGCGTATCACTTGAGCTGGACGGTACAACGATCTACGGAAGCTGTATCGGTTTTGCCGGTTATGGCAGGGAAGCTCAAAAGGGATATGTAAATCAGGATGATAAAGGTGTGCATATTACCGGAAACACAGATTCGGGATATGGAAATGCAGCATTTTATATAAAACTTGACAATGGAATACCGGATGATCTGACCAGGGCATCTGCTGTAAAGTTTTCTTATGTTTCTTTTAAAAAGGTGGTAGTGGTGCCGACTTCGATCATACACAAGCAGGTCAATCCTATGGACAAAGATGATATATCATACTATGTGTGGAAAATTGATGGGGACAGCGTGGTAAAGCAGCCGGTAATATTGAGCGATTATACATCAGGCAGCAATACACTTGTGCTTTACGGTATTGATGAGGGCGATGAAATATGTTTGGCTTCGTAATTAATAAATTAAAAAACAGAAAATGGTTAAATCTGTGTCTGCTTATGGGAGTGGCTTTGTTTATAGCACTTTTTGTGTGCCACCCTATGTTTGAAAAGGGTGCGGGAAATCAGATACTCGACAGACTTTTTACGGATCATGCCACACAGCAGAATGAGTTTCCTGCACAGATGAGCCGCGAGGGAACATATGCGGTGGCAGATTATCCTGATTCGCAGTCAGTGCTTGATAAGCTGTCAGGATACGAAAAGAAGTGGACTGAATATGTGGATATAAACAAGGTTTCCTCACAGCAGCTTATCACACTCTCAGGAGGACGCGCAGATACAGAGTTTGGAGGACTTAACCATTATTTTACAATAGGATATCTGCCGGGGCTTTCGGAGTACGTGGATGTTGTAAAATCTCAGACTGACACAGCCACATTCGAATGCAGTATAAGCGAAAAGACAATGGATCACTACGGACTTGTAGCAGGTGAAAAAATCTATTTACATGTACCTGATGGCAGTGGGAAAAAGGAAATTTCTTTCGTAATATCACAGATCTGTAGTGAAAAAGATATAAATAATCCATATTGGGCCAAGACGCTTTCGGATATGGGCGATGTGATATTTGTTTCGCAGGATGTTTTTGACGAAATGATGCAGTATTACAGCGAGGACAATATCAGCTACAGTGATTTCCTCATGCTGGATTACAGGCAGATCAACACGGAAAATGCCTCACTTTATGACGGTTATATGGAGCAGTTTAAGGATGCTGACAAGCTCTACAATGACAACATCCGTGATACGCTGGAGCGCTTTTTTACACAGCAGAAGACGATAAAGCTGATGCTTTGGGCGTTGGAGCTGCCGTGTCTTGTGCTTTTGATTTTATTTATAAGAATGATATCTGCACAGATACTTTCGCTCGAGGAAAATGACATACTTGTTTTAAGAAGCCGCGGTGCGACAAAATTACAGGTATTTATTTTGTACCTACAGCAGTCGGGAATAATAGCGTTTGCGGGCTGTGTACTTGGAATAGTACTCGGATATATAATGTGCCGGGCTGCCGCATCTACAGACGGATTTTTAAGATTTACGGCAAAGGATATAGGCACTTACAGATTTGTATGGCAGATGCTTGTCTATGCGGTGGCAGCGGCAGTTATCATGGTGCTGTTTATCACAGTTCCGGTGTGGAAAAAATCAAAGGATGCCATATCAGAGCGCAGCAGGGAACGAATATCAAAGAAAAAGCCACTTTGGGAGAAATGCTTTATAGACGTTATACTTTTGGCTCTGTCAGCATATCTGCTTTACAATTACAACAAGCAGAAGAGTACGCTTGCGATATCTGTTCTTGAGAACAGGAGCATAGATCCTGTCATGATACTGGACAATTCGCTTTTTATATTTGCAGCGGCACTTTTGTGCGTAAGACTTACCGGACTTATTATTCTGCTTGTGGACAGGCTCTTTAAAAAGCATTTTTCTCCGGCAATGTATGCATCATTTTTACAGCTGAAACGAACCAGATACAATCAGGGATTTCTGGCAGTATTTCTTATCATGACAGTGGCTGGCGGTATTTTTGACGCGAATATGGCGCGCACCATGAACAGCAATATGGAAAAACGGATCGTCTACAATGTGGGCTGTGATGCGATATACAACGAAGATTTCAGACTCAGGATACAGAAGAATAAAGATGGCTCTGTAAACTGGATGTATGACGAGCCTGATTTCGGTAAATACGAGTCGCTCAAAAATGAGGGCATCTGTGACGGTGTCACGCGTGTGCTTGAGGACGAGAGGGTAGACATTTCCGCAGGCAGTGGTTCGATTTCGGATGCATATCTTATGGCGATAAACACAAAAGAATTCGGTGAGACTGCGAAATTGCAGAGTGACCAAAATGATGATATTAATGACGCGCACTGGTTCAATTACCTGAATGAGCTGGCAAAAGAGCCGGACGGAGTCATCATTTCCTCAAATCTGGCAAAAGCTCTGGGACTTAAAGTTGGTGACAGCTTAAATTACTCAAGGTATGTACCGGAGGCTGTCGATGATGATCAGATCTACGCATCTGAGAATGCAAAGGTATGTGCCATAGTAAAAGGTTTTCCGGGCTACGAGCGTTACACCTATGAGACAGATGCAGACAAAAATGTGACCGAGCAGGAGAAATACCTGATCGTTGCAAATTATGCTACGGTTGTGGAAAAGTTCGGCATGACACCGTACAGTGTGTGGATGAACCTGTCAAAAGGAAAAACGGTGGATGATATATACAAAAATTTAACATCCGCGCAGCAGCTTATAGACGAGAATAAAAACTCAGCCACAGTGCAGATCACAAACGGTATGTTTACATTAAGTTTTATACTTTCACTGATAGTGTGCTCAGTAGGATTTTTGCTGTATTGGGTTATGACACTAAAACAGAGGGAGCTGCAGTTTGGTATATACCGCGCAATGGGAATGAGAATGAGAGAGGTAAAAGCAATGCTTTTAAACGAGCAGATATTTTTATCATTTCTGCCGCTTCTTGCGGGAGCAGGCATAGGTATAGCTGCAACAGCGATGTTTGTAAGGCTCATATCGATCATATATCTGCCGCAGAAACACAATATCGGAGTAAATGTATATATTTATCAATCTGATATGCTGGAGCTTGCAGGAGTACTTTTCGTGGCTGTAGCCGTATGCTATGTGGTTATCAGCAGATTGCTTAAGAGTATGAAGATAGCACAGGCACTAAGGCTTGGAGAAGATAGTTAGCATGTAAAAAATGAGGTCGTGACATATGGAAAATGCGATAATTGCTCAAAATATAAAAAGATATTTCAAGGCGGGAGATGGTACAACAGTCCACGCACTTGACGGAGTATCCATGGAGATAAAAAAAGGAACACTTGCCATCTTAAAAGGGCGTTCCGGCTCCGGAAAGACCACACTTCTTAATATCCTTAGTGCGCTTGATATGCCGACAGATGGAAGTGTGCAGTTTCTGGATAAAAACCTCGAGCAGATGACCGAGAAAGACCGGGAAATGCTAAGGCGGTATGAGATGGGATTTGTATTCCAGTCTATAGCACTAATTCCCACGATGACGGCATATGAGAATGTGGAATTTGCCCTTAGACTTGCGAAAAACGATGTGATAAATGAGAATACGCATGACAGAGTATCAGAACTGCTGGAGCGTGTCGGACTCTCAAAGCGCATGGATCATATGCCGGATCAGTTATCGGGAGGTGAGCAGCAGAGAGTTGCGATAGCGCGCGCTGTGGTTCATCGCCCGAAGGTGGTCTTTGCGGATGAGCCGACAGGAGCACTTGATACCGCTGCTGGATTTGAAGTCATGCGATTGTTCCGTGAGTTGATAGACGATGAGGACATTACAATAGTTATGACCACGCATGATCCGAACCTGATGGAGCTGGGGGATGAAGTGTTTGAGCTTAGTGACGGCATAGTAATTTAAATTAAAAGGGGGAAAAGTAGATGATAAACTGCGATGGACTGGTAAAAATATATGAGACCGACGATAAAAAGGTGATGGCACTGGAGGGGCTTGACCTGACGGTGGAAACAGGGGAAATGCTTGCGGTAATAGGAAAATCCGGCAGCGGAAAATCCACCCTTTTAAATATGATAGGAGGACTGGAAACACCCACAGCGGGAGTGCTCACTATTGACGGAAAAGACATTTCCACATATTCAGAAGCTGAAATGGTGAGATACCGCAGAGACAAGGTGGGCTTTGTGTGGCAGAAAAGTGCCAAAAATCTGTTCCCATACCTGACTGTGCTGCAGAATGTCGAGGCAGTGATGATGTTTGAAAATACTGGAAATACCGATAATTTAAAACACGGAGAAATTATAAAAAAACGCAAGGATGATAATAAAAGCTATGCCCTTAAACTGTTAAATGCAGTGGGATTACAGGAGCATAAGGATAAGCTTCCGGCTCAGCTATCGGGAGGAGAGCAGCAGCGCGCAGCGATAGCGGTGGCACTGGCAAATAAGCCGGACATACTGCTTGCGGATGAGCCCACCGGAGCTGTGGATACAAGGACTGCTGATACAATCTATGAGCTGTTTCATAAGCTGAACAAAGAGCTTGGTATAACCATCATCATAGTGACACACGATATGGCACTTGCAGGCCGTGTAGACCGCACAGTGCTTATATCTGACGGAAAGGTAAGTACGGAGAAATTGAAGAAACACCCTGCAATGGAATATACGGTATTGGATAAGGCACACAGGATAAAACTCACTGATGAGATGCTTGAGGCAGCAGGGATAGAGTCTAATAAGGTCAGGGTTGATGTGCAGGATGGAAGGCTTGTGATATCGCGGATTTAAGACATATTAAACGTTTAGTGTTATAGAGACACAAAATATATCATTTTCGGTTTTAACAGAGATAAAACCACTATTTCTATTTACACATTCTTTGACATTTTCAAGCCCATATCCGTGGATATCTCCGGCTTTTTTAACCGAAACCTGTGGAATAGGATTGGATATTTCATAAAGTAGCACATGATTTTTCTGGCGCAGCGTACATGAGATGGATGGTTTGTGACCTGCCGGAAAAGCATCGCAGGCTTCTATTGCGTTATCCATAGTGTTTCCAATGATTATGTACAGGTCAACAGGCGAAATGTTGAGGTCAGTATCCAGCCATAGATTAAAGTTTATGGAGATTCCCAGATTGTCTGCTTTATTAGAGCCATAGTTTAGGATACCGTCAACAATGGAATTACCGGTATCAATCATTTGGTCAAGGCTTGAAAACTTTTTCTTTAAGGCAGAGAGCTGGCTTTCGGCTTCAGGTCGTGTTTTCGTAGAAACCAGATTTTCCATTGCCAGCATGTATTTTTTTATATCATGCCAAAGTGCGCGGGATTCGTCCTGACGAGCAATGATATCCTGATAGTAAAGCTCCTGTTTGGCAAGCTGCTCCTGCATACAGAGCTGATTTTTCTGTAATTCATAAGATTTCTTTACTATTTCCGTATATCCACAAACCACTATATTGATAACAAGCATACATATGGTGGTCATCACAAAGGTGGAGTATTTACCATTGTCAATAAAGGTAGTGTACTGGGCAAACAGAATAAATATGCTTGACAGATTGCAGAGCATGAGTGGTATGGCATGCAGTAGAGCCTTTGAATCAAATCGGGCATTGGTAAATAAAATAATTATGACCAGCAAAAACAGATGAATAATCTTGCTTGTGGTATTGTAGATAAGCCGTCCTTCACTTATTCCTAAAAGTTCATTTATTGAAATTCCAAGTCTGGAAAGTACAAACGCACCAATAACATCGGAAAACATCGACGTGACAAAAAATAATATAATAGTATAGGTGATTTGGAATATTTTGCATTTGAAGCGGAAAGTATAGCATAAAAACAAAAATAAGCTGATAATGGCAAGCCGTATAAACATAGGTGTATATAGGGTTGATAGCATTATGACCGCAAAGAGTGATATGCAAAATAGGATAATATATCTGCGGGAAGGGTATACAGGTCTAATCTCTTTATGAAAGAAGTAGAAAATAAGCAGGCATTCTATAATAATGGTATATATTTCAATTGGAAAATTCATTTGATGGTACCTCGTATCAAATTGTTAAAGCGCTCTTGGAAAATGGTATGTTTTTTCCGCGAAAGTGGAATTTTCCAGCCGTCAGTCATAGTGACAGCAAGTGGTGTAAAGCTGTCCACATAATTCAAATTGATGCAATAGCTTCTGTGAATCTGTACAAATGAAGGATATGAAAAAACTGAAATCATATTTTCCATTGAATCCTTTATCTCCAATGTGGATGTATTTGCAAAATGAAAAATAATGTGCCGGTTCAGGCTCTCAAAATATATGACATCGTTTATAGAAATCATTTTCTGAGTTGAACCACATGTTACCGCTGCCTTTTGCGGAAGAATCTCGTCAAGAGCCTCCCTGACAACACTTTGAAACATTGTAATCGTTATCGGTTTGCATAGAAATCGAAAAGCAATTCCATATCCTCGGACTGCATACTGCAGTGCGTTTGTCGTAAAAACTATTACGGGACGAGGAGAATATCCTGCTAAAATAGAGCCAACTTCAAAACCATTTGGCTTATCCATTTCTATATCAAGAAAAATTAAATCATAAAATTGGGATTTAAAAGCCTCAAGCAGGGCAGAGGCAGACAAGAAAGTAGAAATATTGTATGGTAATTTGCATGATTTGCAGTAATTGTAAAGTATATCAATATCTTGTTGTTCATCATCACAAATAGCAATATTCATAAAAATAATCCTCTTATCAAAACAATTAAGCTATGAAGATTATAGATTATAAATTTTGAAATTACAAGATTAATTTAGGTTTTTCAAATCATCCATCAGATTGAGAACAATATGTTTTTTGTCAATTGATAATTGTTTGGCATAGAGAGCTATCTGATTATCCAATTGCTGACTTTCAGAAGTATGTGTATCGGTGCTCCAAAACAATTCATTTGCGTCTATTTTGAGAGTATTGATTATTTTGGATAAAACAGAAAGTGAAATTTTGCTTTCACCACGTTCAATTTGACCAATAAATCCGCAGGAGCAGTCTGCATATTCACTTAATTGTTCTTGTGTTAGATTATTTTTCAAACGGTAGAAACGTATGATTTTTCCTATATGCTTTATGAATTCTGTATCCTGCATGATTTACCTGCCTTCATATTTAAACTATAGATATTGTAGGTAAAAAAATTAATATTTTGAATATAGTATTACTATCATTTTGCGATAGTAATACTACTATATTTGCAAAAGGTGTGTATATTTATGTCATTAGTGCATGAGCTATTGTATATACAGTGATGTTGAGTAGAATTGAGAGTGTAAAGAATAAAAACAAAGGAGCAAAGAATTATGGTTAAAAAAGGTATAGTAAAATTTTCAAAAATCGTTGCAACATTTACAATGGTACTTGCTGTTGTCTCTGTGAATGCAACATGTTTCTTTTTTTCACATCAGCCAGATATCCCAGACTCATTGAAAAAAAGAAATGATTAAGAAAGCAAGTACACTAATTGTTGAGTTTTGGATTAAAAATGCAATAATCAAGACTGATGATAAGGAATCATACTGCTATGGTATGGAATTGATTTTGTCTACATTAATAAATGTTGCTTTTATGGTTATATTATCATATTACGTTATAGGATATCCTATAGCATTTATTCCGTACATAGCAGTGTATACTCCGTTGAGGTTGACAGCTGGAGGATATCATGCACGTAGTCATCTTAAATGTATCTTGTATACGCAGATTACCTTTATTGTATTTGTGTTGTCTGCATTGGCATTGGGAAAAAAATATATATGGTGTTTGATGGTGCTATATATGGTAGCAGTGTTAACTGTACTGAGATTGGCTCCGGTTGAAGCAGAAAATAAACCATTAACAGTAGAAGAAAAGCATAAGCAACAATTAAATACATGGGGATTTCAGACTATCATTTTAATTGTAATTGTTATAGCAGCAATTTTTGGAGTAATGAAAAATGAAATAGTGCTTTGTGTTATGGCTGCTAATATTTCGGTAGCGATTTCGTTGATTCTTGCAAAAATTATTGATTGAATGTCAAACATGTACGAATTCGTGTCATTCATGTATCTATCATTGCTATTTAATCATTTTAGTATAAGATAAAATTTAAACATTAGAAATTTTATTAGATAGGAGAAAATAATTGATAATTGAAGGTGAATGGAGAGAGACCAGTTTAGCATTTATTGATTTTATAAAAATTAATTATAATGAAGACCCATATGATTACTTGAAATGCATGGGATATGAAATACCTTATATAAACAATTTGAAATGTGGAATATTATATGATTACTTTAAGTCGTATATAGAATTATTCAGATTTTTAGCAGACATAAAATCAGATATAAATTGCTTGGTTTTTGCACCTAATATAAATAGCAATGAAATGAAAAAAAAGTTTATAGCTATTGTAATGTCTGATATTAACTTAAGTAAAAGTATAATTTTAGTTAATCAAGAACAGTATTCATATATATTTGATGTATATTTTCCAGATTATAAGTTAGTTACAGTTTCATATAATAGTAAACTTGACATAGCGTCATTTATGTGTTTGGACGATTATTTACATAGCTTGAAAAGTAAGAATAGAATTTTTTTAAATAAATGTTTAAAACATTTTAATGATTTTGGGGACGTTTCTTTTGGAAAATTAGATATTAAAAATGAAAAAAGTACTATGATAGATTTATATATTGAGACTTGCGATAGGCATAAAGATTTTAGAGAATGTGATGATTTTTTCCTTAATCTAGATGAAACTCAAAAAGTGGAATGGTATGGCATTTTCAAAGAAAGTGAATTAATAATGTTTTCAGGGTATTGGAAAAATAGCAATTCTGTTGTTTTTGGAATGTTTGGTAAAAATTATAAGTATGAAAAACTTATAAGAAAGTCATATGCTTATTTTGTGATGAATATTAATATGATTCAACAAGCTATAAACGATAATTATAAAATTATTTATAGTAGTTATGGTGAAAAAAATATTAAGAAACAAATGGGATATATGATAGAAAATTATGCGTGTGTTATGCCGAAAAATTAAAAAGAAAATATAGGAGTTAAATAGATGGATTCATATATATTAATGAATGGATTGTGTAACCAAAGTGTAGATTGTGTTAGCAAAGAAATTAGAAATTTGGAGGAGTGTGCGTGGAAAAAAGAACTTGGAGCCTCACTCGAACTTATTAAAAAAAGATTAAATATTTTTCCAAATGGTTTATGGAGACTGTACCATAATGCAAAATTAGTCTCATATATGTATTATATTAGGATTGATGAGAGAAAAAAATATTATTCTTGGTTTGATTATTGTGATAATGGAACATGCGAAAACTTTAAGAATGATGGCAAGCTATTGTTTGGAGTGTCTATTGGATCTATTGAAAAACATATGGGAAATTATTTGTTTAGTATGGGCATGGATAAAATTATTGAAGGATATTATAAAAATGTTGAAAAGGTTTGCATGTGTAGTCGTATTCCATCATTAAGTCGATCTTTTAAAAGAATTGAAGATGTACCGTGCCTTGAACTTAATGATGAAATTTTGATGAGAGACCATGTTGTTAAAATGTTTCTAAATAAGGGGTGCAAACCTATGGAACTTTGTAAGGATGGGTATTATCTTGATCAAGAATCATTAGGGTATAGTTTGACGATGGGGAGGCTGGTTAATGGAAATAGTTCATTATAAATCTATAAAAGAAATTCCTCAGAATGAATGGGAAAAATATGGATTGGATTTTGCATTATCAGATGGGGTTTATGATTATGCTATATATAATGAAAAATATTCAGTCTATAGTGTAAGCTATTTGAAGATAATAAGTCGAAAGACTATTTTTTGTATTATGTATCAATTTAAAAATCTCGGTGAATCGGTAAATGAACAATGGTATGTACAATATTTAAAGAAATTTTTCGGAGAGCATATTGTAGAAAATATCAAAAAATTAGGATATAAAAAAATAGTTTTAATAATGTTTCCTAAAATGAAAGAAAATATTGTGGATATAGAAAATAGTGTTACAAGATATTTGCAAAATTTATTTTTGGATAAAAAATGGCTTTTAATTTATTCTTTGTTTGAGAAACCTAAATACAATAAGGGATATATATATAAACAACCACCATATATGTATTTTAAGATAGATGTTTCATCAATGGATGAATACTTAGAAAAAAGTAACTCAAAAGTAAGACATACTATAAAAAATGATAGGGGTAGACTTATAAAAAATAAGGTAAGTATAAGAAAGATAAATTATAAAACTTATTATAATGAAATTTGTGAATTAAATAGACTAAGTCTATATAAAATGCCAAAATCATTGCTGCAATATATTTTAAAACTAGAGAAAAATAATATAAGTGACACAATTGGTTTTTTTAAGAATGATAAATTGGTTCAGTATGTAACGATTTTAAAATCAGATAAAATTTCTTATACGATTGCGGGAAATATGAATGAAAGTTTACGGGAGTGGTCTGGAATTGTAAATGCTTATAATATTTTTCTTGAATATAGCATTAATAGTAAAATTAATATAGCATATTTAGGATATGAATGTTGCGAAGAAAAAATACGTAGGGGAGCTGACAAAATATTTAAATATTTATATGTTCCTGAATTATAGAAAATTGATAGGATGATAAAAATGAAAAGGAATATTAAGGTTTTTAATTATTCATTTATATTAAGAACAATCGGACTTGGAATGTTTAATACATTATTTAATATTTATATTTTGGAAAATAGTAACTTTTCAAATGCTTTTTTAGAAAAGTTTCTTGCAATTGGCAATTTTTCAATGGCAGTATCAAGTTATTTTATAGGTTTTACAATTGATAGGTATAACAAAAAAAAGCTGATGCTATTTTTCTCAAGTATATGTGCTATATGTATATTTGGTGAAGTTGTTATATCTAATGAAATTGTAATGTATGTTGTTTCAGTTATATATGGGATTGGTGCAGCAGGTCTAATAACAATAGTACCACCTATACTTATGACTTATAAAACAGAAGAAAATAGAAATTTTATTGTATATAATCGTGCTATTAATATTATTTCTTTAACAATTGGAGCGTTATTAGCCGGACTATTAACTGGAAAGCAATTCAGTATATCAATAAAAAATGTACTTTTAATTGTTCCGATTCTATACATTGTCTCTATTATTGTATTCACATTACATGATAACATAGCTAGTAAAAGTAGAGAAAAAAGTAAAGAAAGGAATTTTTACCTAAAAAAGTTAGTTTCGGAAAGATATTGGATACTTATAATAGTAGCTTTTCTATGTTTAGGATTTGCACCATTGTTGGTTAATTTTATTAATGTGTATTTTTATAATCGGTATAATATTGATGTTTCAAATATTGCATATATGTATGCATTAATCAATTTTTGTTCTGGAATTACAATTTTTTTTGTTTCAAAAATGGAATTTAAGTCAATAAAGTGTATTATGTCAATGGTTGTATTGATCATTTTAGATAATATAATATTGGTAGTATGGAATAATCTGTATATACAAGTATGCTGTGTTTTTGCATATATTTGCTTATTTGAATTACTAACGTCATATGTGTATGACATTGTCTTGTCAAAGACAAATTCAAATTTTCATGGACGTATAAGTGGGGTAATACAAGCTTCTTGTAATCTCTCTGAAACATTAGGCATATATATTGGTGGTGTGATGTTAGGGCTTAAATGTTATTGGCTTTTTTTTGGCGTTAGTATTATATCGACAGTTGTTAGTATTATATCAATAATTATTCTTATGAAAGAAAAGGATGACTAATGGATGAAAAGAAATTAATAAGTCAATTATATTGTAAAATTCGCAATGATAATAAAACATCGAAAAGCATAATTAATGATTCTTATAGGAAACTAAAACACAATTTGTGTAAAATTTATAAAACAATGGATGTAGACTTTGATTCCGAAATGCTGAAAGTAATGGATGAAGTTATAATATATTGTTCGATTTATATGACATTTAGAAATTTTCTTAGTTTCGATATAATACGTGATGTATTATTAGAGAATTATGATAATGTAATGAAATCGTATGGAGAGGAATATTGGGAAAAGATGAATTGTCAAATGTTTTCTAAAGAAAATATAGAAGAAATAAAAGTAGCAGCTTTTAAAAGTCAATATTCGTTGTTTAAAGATGATTATTTGGTTTATTTTGTTGAAGGAAAGGATAATATATCATTTGGAAATAATACATTACGTTGTCCTATTCACATATTTTGTTTAAAGGCTGGAATTTATGAATTTTTAGAAGTATTATGTGATATTGATTTTATAAGGAGCAAATATTTAAAATCTGGATTAGAACGGGAAAAATGTCTTTGTAAGAAGGAAAATAATATGTGCACTTTTAGATGGAAAAACGAAATGAAAATAAGGAGATAATGAATAATATGAAACCAGTTATAACAGATAAATATGAAATGAGTTATATAAGAAAAATGGGAAATCCAAAAACACATAAGACAGAAAATGAATTGATTATAATTTTGCCAGTAGGGTGCTATTGGGCAAAGAAAACAGATGGGTGTTCTTATTGTGGATATCAGACGTTAGTGGATGAAATGCGTACTACAACAGCTCCATATACATATGTTGAAATTTTGCAAACAGAAATTAAAAAATATGCGGAAAATATTGATAGAATAAGTTTTTTTGTGGGAGGATCATTTTTTGAAATTCCATATAAAGAAAGATGTGAGCTGATAAGCGAATTAAATAATTATCAAAATATAAAAGAGGTATGTATTGAGACAAGACCTGAATTAGTTACAAAAGAAAGCATAAAAGATATTTTAGATTGTTTAGGTAACAAAAAATTACAAATCGCATTTGGAGTAGAAAGTTCTAATGAATATATAAGAAACCAAATACATAAAAAAGGCTTAGACGAAAATACATATATCAAGGCTATGAATATTTTACTAGATCTTAATGTTCATGTATTAATTTATGTTTTTGTAAAACCACCAATTCCATATATAACAGATGATGAAGCTATTGATGATGCTATGAAAACAATAAAAGATAGTTTTGATAAGGGGGCTTATGCAGTAGAATTGGAATGCGGTTATATTGTAGAGAATAGTGATATGTATAATTTATATAAGAATGGTAGATATAAACCACTTTCATTTTGGAGCATTCAAAAATTATTAAAGAATGCTATAGCATTAAATAGGGGAATAGTGCGTTTGGCATATTTTTCAGATACACCAAAACCTATTGCAGGTCCATCGAATTGTGAAAAATGTAATGATAAATTTATAAAAATGTTCGATGAATATAGAGAAACATTAGATCCCAAAGTGCTATTTGAGGAAATTCAATGTGAATGCAAAAAATATATAATACGATGATGGGGATTCGCTTTTATTTTTTTGGGGGAAAGAAATTAAAAGTTAAGTAGGTATGGTTTAATAGGTATGATGTGAGTTTATGAAGAGAACGTTGAGAAAGTATATCCATATTAACTATGTGTTTTCACAATAGGCTGTTTTAGTAAAAAAAGTATAATTGCTAACTTCCCATATTTTTCCTGCTCAGCATAAAATATAACTGTAATCGAACCCAAACGAATGAAGTTGGGACAAAGATCCTGTTAGATATGGGAAGTTGACGGCCATAGAAGGAAGGGGATACACAAGGCCATGTTAAAGCGAAAAACAATGACGTTTTACTTCGTTTACTCTAATCATTTATGTTTAGCACCAGATGTAAAGAAATATCCATGCCATTGGCTCATTTAATTGAGATAATAAACTAGAAAATAAGGAAAAAAAGACTTGCCTATATATGGAGGTTTAATGGCAGCTAAGTGGTAAATTGATATCATATCTGGTGATACAATTAGGATACCGAATGTGGTAGAAAAAGAATACAATCTTGAGTTTGCTACATCTATGGTACATCAGTTTATGCCTGGATTTTCATCACAGAAAAATGCTATCATACTTTGTGACAGCGGGTATATAAAGCAGAATTTTGTATCCATTTTGTCAAGTAAAGTGTCAGTTGAACAGGCGCAGAGTTAGTCTCTCTACGCTTGTGAGTGTTTTAATGAGTGTCTTATTCATTTACCACAACCTTGCAATCCTTCTTAAAGCAAGCAATTCCATATTTGATGAAATTGCGCATGCCATCCTGCTTCAGCTTATCCACATATGATTTTTCTTCAATCTGGTTCAGTGCCTCATCGCAGGCTGCATCCATATCGCCGTTTTCGGAATATTTAAGCTCTATCACGATGCCGGTTCTGTTGTTTGGTACTTCAACGAGGATATCGCTGTAGCTGGTGCCCGATTCGGTGTTTGATTTGATGAGCCAGCTTGCTTTGTAGCCCAGCAGACCGAGCAGGATACCGTGGTAGAAATTTTCTTTTTTATCTTTGGCAACTGCGGTATCCCTTATACTTATTGTATTCCAAAGATAATCGCCAAAAAGCTCTTCTATTTTTTCGGTATCCTTATCCACAAATGCATTGCAGAATTGTTCAAGTGTCTTTCCGTCATTTGCAGTTGTATCGCTGAACCATTCGCGGATTTTTTTTATGAAAAGGTTTTTAATCTCGCGGTTTGGTATTGATAAACGCACCCTGCCATCGTCAGTCACGCCCTGCTTGGTCAGGTAACCGGTGGTGAAGAGCACACTCCACAGGTTTGCAATGCTTTTGTCGATTTCATCGTAGGTCAGCTCCAGGGATATTTCTTTTTCAATGTATTCGCCTGCTATCAGGCACTCTATCTCATACTTGGTTTGGACATTGGCCTTGTCAATGAAGTTTCTGACTAAAGCATTTTCACTTGAATTTGACCAGAAATCCTGCGGCTTTGCAGTAGGCTCCAATCTGAGCAGATCCACGTAATTTATCACGTCCCAAGGACAGTATACATTTGCATTTCCAAAGTGATATCCGTCATACCATTCTTTTACATCTGCATAATGCTCTGAAAGATCAAAATACTTAAGTATTTCCTGAACCTCTTTATCTGTAAAGCCAAAGCACTCGTCATACATTGAATCCATGATTGAAACAATTTCAAAATTGTTAAGGCCTGTAAAGCTGCTTTCTTTTGATATGCGAAGACAGCCTGTCAAAATAGCAAACTGTAAGTAATCGTTGGTCTTTAGCGCCTGTCCGAACAAGCCTCTGATAAGAGAGACCATCTCATGGTAGTAGCCGTTATGGTATGCTTTGTCGAGTGGCACATCGTATTCATCTATCAGGATGACTGCCTTTTTGCCGTAATGTTTATATAAAAGCTTGGAGAGAAGCTTTAATGAAGTGGTAAATGTAGCATTGTCAAAAATGAACTTTCCTTTTTCTATATAAAGTAATCCTTTGAACTGTTCTTTTTCCCAAACTGTCAATTTATCACTTTCTGCCAAAAAGGAGAATTTGCTGATTTCATTTCCTATGATGCTGGAGAATACCTGAAATGCCTCATCATATGATAAACCCTCGACATCCTTAAGTGAAATAAATATCACAGGATATTTGCCCATATACTCATCACAAAGAGATTTATTTTGTGAAATATATAATCCGTCAAACAGTGATTTGTCAGTGCCAATCTCAAAAAATGAGCGCAACATGCTCATGCCTAGAGTTTTTCCAAAGCGTCTTGGACGGGTGAACAGCGTTACTTCACTCCAAGTATTTAAAAACTGCTCAATAAACATGGTTTTGTCAATATAATAAAATCCAGACCTTCGTATATCTTCAAAATTTTCGATTCCAACAGGCAGTTTTAATATTTCCATGCGAGCCTCCCAAGTTAAAATATGATCGATACATTCGCATATAGTATAACTGATTTTTAGAGGAATTACAATTTCTATTGATTATCTAAAGTTTAGGGCATTTATGGTTATAATTATTTTGTTTGAAAAATACTGTGAGTTTGTCTATAATTGAGCTATAGATAATTTCAAGAGGTATAATACAATATGATAAAAATAGGTATTGAAAATAATTTAGAATAAGTGGTACTGTATTTATATAAACGAAAATTATTGATTGAATGTCAAACCTGTACGAATTTGTGTCGTTCATGTATTTATTGTTGAAGATATATGGATTATAGGTTATAAAGAAATTAATAACAGTTGAACAGTCAGGAACGGTTGCAAACAGGAGTGACAAAATAAGGGGGAATATGAAGAAGAATTTAAAAATTTTATTCATACAATTATGTGTTTTGGCAATAGGCTGCTTTATCGGAGAAGCAGTTTTCGGCTTGCCCAAATGGCTTGGACTTGTGATAGCAGGTCTTATGTTTTATTTGGTATTTTTTATAATACAGATTAAAGGTGCTATGAGTAATATCAAAGATGAAGTGTCAAGTGATGGCATAGCCGGAGCAAGAATATGCGGAGTCTTTATTTCTGCGATACTACTTGCATTTATATTGGGAATATATGTTTATCAAGCGGCTAATATAGCGATGACTATAGCCGGTGTGGTATTGCTTATATTACAGCGGAGAAAAATAAAAGGGTTTTTCTTTGAGAATCGCTGGGAGAATAATTTTTGGTTGGTGTATTTTGGTATTGCATTTATTATTTGTGGTGTTTTTTCTGTATTTGCTTGTCTGGATATTGCACCATGCACGGAGCTTTGTGGTGTTTACAGGGCTATCGGTATCATAGTGTGGATTTTGGTGATTTTATGGACACTTCCGCCTGATACATGGTTGGCCAGATTTGCCACAAATAACTATAAGAGATATGAAGATAATTATGATTAAGAAAGAAAAAATAGAGATTATTTTCTAATGAAAATTATCGGACAAAATAAGGAGGATAAATGAAAAAAATAGTTTCTAATTTGTCAGTAATGATTTTTGTCATAGGATGTGCAATAATGGAAATAACAACATGGTTTATTGATTCATATGTTATGTTTTATATAGGAATAATTATTGTTATAGTGGGAATTATTGGAATGATTATTCAAGGAAAGTTTAAGAAAGTAATTGAGTTTATTATAGAGTATTTTTAGAAAGTTTTGCTTTCAACATTTTACCACTTGATAGTTTATAGAGAGTAAAAATAGATAAAAAGTTAAGAAAAGGAGAAAATGAAAATGAAAAAAAATCTTGAACTTATTTTATTAATAATTAACTGGGTAATTGTTGCAATACAGGCATTTACTATATTTTTATATGGAAATAGCATAGGCCTGTTTATTATTATGCTGCTTGCATTAATAGCTCAAGTATTTAGTGTTTATGACAATAGAAAAAAATAATTATTAGATAGGATAAAATATATGAGCAAAATAATATATGTGTTAATTGCAATACTAATTTATATGATTATTAATTTATTTATAGTAATAAAGAAAAATACAAAAATTTTACATTTTGCTGGTTCTATTTTGTTTTTACAAGTTTTTTTATTGTCGGTTGTTAATTCACATTTCATTACATTGAGTGAGTATTCTGTATGTGAATATATATTTTTATTTTGTATGACCATATATGCAATTTTAGTTTATTTTTTAGAAAACAAAAAAAGATGAAAAAATTCCCGAACTTTATTATAATATGTATAAAGTATCTATATGTATCACTGATACATACTGGTACACAATTCAATTATATAAACGGAGATTACATAAAATGAAACGATTTACAGCAATATTACTTACAGGCATGATGATATTTACCCTTGCATCATGCGGCAAAAAAGCACAGGATACACCGACAGAGCCAGCAACAGAGACACAGGCTGCAGAGAAGGTTGAGATGCCTACGGAAACAGAAGCTGTGACAGAGGTGGTAACAGAGGCCGCAAAAGAAACACAGCAGACAGAAACAAAGCAGACAGAAGCGCAACAGGAAGAACAGACTGCCGAACAGCAGGACGAGGAGCAGAACAATTCAGGTGAAAATAATTCCTCTTATCAGTATGTAGAAAGAGCATCCTATGAGAATGGAGAATCAGTGTCACTAAATCCTTCATGGCAGTATGCAGACCATTCAGCGATAAATTCAGGCTGTGCGGTCATGTACAAGGCTACAGCAAACCGCAAAAATATAGTTGTAGGTGTCAATGCCGGACACGGTACAAGCGGAGGAACTTCGGTGAAGACACTTTGTCATCCGGACGGCTCGGCAAAGACCACAGGTGGTACAACAGGCGCTGGCGCAACAAAAGCAGTAGCAGTTTCAGGCGGTATGTCCTTTAATGACGGTACACCGGAGAGCTCTGTCACACTCCGTATGGCGCAGATATTAAAGGACAAGCTGCTTGCGGCAGGCTATGATGTGCTTATGGTAAGAGACGGAAGCGATGTACAGCTTGACAATGTGGCACGTACTGTCATCTGCAATAATGCGGCAGACTGTCATATTGCTCTGCACTGGGATGGCGACGGACTAAGCTACGATAAGGGCTGCTTTTACATATCAGTGCCGGGAGGCATAAAGGGAATGGAGCCGGTTGCATCACACTGGCAGCAGCATGATGCACTTGGGGCAAGCCTGATAGAAGGACTGCGCGCTCATGGAGCAAAGATAAACGGTAATGGCTCTATGGCAATAGACCTGACACAGACCTCATACAGCACGGTACCATCAGTGGATGTAGAGCTTGGCAACGCATGCTCTGACCACAGCGATGCCACACTTGAAAATCTGGCAGACGGACTGGTGCAGGGAGTCGAGGGATATTTCTAGAATATAAAAAGTTACTGTTGTTTTTTGGTGTGTATTGGCACTAAACTAAAGTTTGCAAAAACAACCGAATAATAGTAAAATGTCATACATGCGAGTATATTATTATGAAAACGAGCTTGAGGACGAGTTTTCCTCTGCTTCAATCAAGGCAAAAAAGATAGACGCAGACTATGACTACAGTATGGATAGTGCAGGAAGGCGATTTCTGCACTTCTTTTACATTTGCTGCAAGGAATAATAAGCCGGTGCTTCCGGTGTTTATCACTATGAGTGACAGCGATGTAATCGATGCAGATGGTTTTTATGTGCAGGAATACACAGTGCATTTCTGTGAGCCAATCTATCCGGATCCGTCAAAGAAGCAGGCGGATTCATAGAAACGGTACAATAGATATAGAAAGGGAATATTATGACAGACAACAAATCCGGGGAGATACTCATAATAGAGGATGACAAGGACATTAATGATCTGCTTGCGACAGCGCTTTCAAAAGCCGGATATAGGACAAGACAGGCATGGTCAGGCACAGAGGGAGAGCTTTTGCTTAAGCTGGACAGGGAAGCTTATGCGCTTGTGCTATTGGATCTGATGCTTCCGGGGCTTTCAGGGGAGGAGCTTCTGGCGCGGATACGGCAGATGGATGCGTCACTTCCGGTGATAATCCTTACGGCAAAGGATGAGCTGGATGAGAAAATCAATCTGCTCGTGGCAGGCGCTGATGATTACATCACAAAGCCGTTTGAGATAAAGGAGGTCGTTGCCAGAGTGGCTGTGCAGCTGCGTCATGCGGTGGCAGATGTGCCTTCAAAGTCGGGAAAGGCAGGAGAAAATCAGACAAAAGCAGAAAATGATACCGGACAGGGAGATACTGCAAATACATACATAGCGGGACCCGTTAAAATAGAGCACAGACAGCTTGTGCTCGATCGGATTTCAAGACAGCTTTACGTGGCAGATAACGCTGTTGACGGCATCACAAAGCAGGAGTTTGCCATACTTGAGCTTCTCATGGCGCATCCCAGACAGGTGTTTGCCAAGGAGGACATATTTGAATATGCCTGGGATGAGCCGTATATTGGCGAGACAAAGACTCTTGATGTGCACATCAGCAATATCAGAAAGAAGATAAAAAAGCTGACCGATGACGAGTACATAGAGACAGTGTGGGGCATCGGCTACAAAATGAAAGAGTAAAGGTAAACAAGCTTTACTCTTTTTTTACTTTTTGTTAGCGATGTATTAGGATTTTACATTTATATTATGATTAAAGGGTTGCTAAGGAATAAAAGAAAAGGAGATTTGATTGTGAGTGAAATATTATTGCAGACAAAGGCACTGACCAAGCAGTATGGGCACCAGAAGGCAGTTGACAATGTGGATATCCACATCAAAAAGGGTGCAATCTATGGATTTATCGGCAGAAACGGTGCCGGCAAGACTACCTGTATGAGAATGATCGGTGGTCTGGCAAAGCCGACAAGCGGAGAGATATCCATGTTTGGATACGCTGGAAAGGATTTGTCAAAGGTACGCTCAAGAGTGGGCTGCCTGATTGAGGCACCGGGTGTATATCCAAACATGACGGCGAAGGAAAATATCGAGATGAAGTGCCGTCTCTTCGGCATCAGTAAAAAGGGATATGCAGAGGGCATACTGGATAGGGTAGGTCTGTTAAATGTGGGAAAGAAAAAGACAAAGAATTTTTCACTTGGTATGAAGCAAAGGCTTGGAATCGGCATGGCGCTGGTTGGAGAGCCTGACCTTTTAGTGCTTGATGAGCCTATCAACGGACTTGATCCACAGGGAATTGCAGAGGTGCGTGATACGATTCAGAATCTGTGTGCACAGCAGGATATGACTGTGTTTATTTCAAGCCATATATTGGAGGAACTTTCAAAGCTTGCCACAGATTACGGCATTATAAATAATGGAGCCCTGCTTCAGGAAATTACCAGAGAGGAGCTGCTTTCCAAGTGCAGTGAGAAGATTACACTGACAGTGGACAATCCAAATAAAGCAGTGCCTGTGCTCGATAAGATGGGCTTTGTGCACTACATGATAGTGGACAAAAATCATATAGATGTCTATGAGCGCCTGAATGATAGCGCCGCCTTAAATACAGCGCTGGTCACAGCAGGAGTTTCGGTGGCACAGCTAGCGGTCACGGGAATGGAGCTTGAGACATATTTCCTTAGTATCACAGGAGGTGCGACAAATGTTTAATGCGGTAAGAATGGATATTTACAGACTGATACATACAAAGTCAGCTTATGTTATACTTGTAATAGCTATGGCACTCGCAATAGCTATGAGCGGTATGACAGCTCTTGTCAGAAGCATGGCGACAGAGAGCATCGTGGAAACAACTGATGATGTCACTATGGTAAGTGAGTCAGACAGTGAGATAGCAGATGAATACGATACAGCATCAGCGGAATCGTCAAATGGACCAACGGCAACAGTCGGGCTTGAAATGGATGAATCCGACATGTCAGATGAGGTACCGACCATAGCCGATATGGTTGAAAGCGATATAGCGGGTCTTGACCTGGCACTTTTACTTGCAATATTTACGGTGCTCTTCTCAACAGCAGACCTAAACAGCGGCTATATAAAGAGCGTAGGCGGACAGGTGAAGTGCCGTGGAGTGTTGCTGTTTTCAAAGATGATAGCGCTTTCGGTATTTACCTTTGTGGCCATGGCACTTGATGTGATTGTCCAGTGTATTGCGACACCGCTGTTTTTACATGGAGCAGAATTCGGAGATGCAGCAGACTTATTTAAGATGCTTGGCAGCCAGTATGTGGTCACACTTTTATTTGTATATTTTGTCATGGCAATGGCAATCATTATAAAAAACAATGTAATCAGCATGATTATCGCTGTGTGCATGTGTACAGGTATCTTTACACTCATTTTCAGTGGAATCAATATACTTATTGAAAAAATCGGAGTAAAGAACTTTGATATAAATGATTACCTTATTGTTAATCAGATTTCTGAGCTTGATCTGAGTGCGTCTGCAAAGACAGTAGGCGGTGCATTTGCGGTAGCCGCTGTGTGGGCAGTGGTGTCACTGATTGCAGTGTACGGTGTATTTAAACGCAGGGATATATAATGTGTTTTGAATGAGGAATAAAACATGATTTGGAAAATACTGACTGTAATACTTGCAGTTTCGGTAGCTGTCTTAATAGCTGTGCTCGTAAAAATAAGGGCACAGCTTCGTGACATTAACGAACAGCTTGATTTTTTATGCGAAAAGGATACAAATATGCTCCTTTTAACCGATACCAACATGGCTGATATCGGAAGGCTTAAGGAGCGCATAAACAGATTTTTAGAGCAATGGCACAGGCAACGTGAGGCAGCAGCGAAAAAGGAGCAGATGATATCTGACACGTACACAAACCTGTCGCACGATATCCGTACTCCGCTTACCTCGCTGGACGGCTATTTTCAGCTGCTTAGGGATGAGACTGACAAGAGCGCGCAGGAGCATTATATAGATATCATCCAGGAGCGCATCACAAGCCTTAAGGATATGCTCGAGGAGCTTTTCATGTTCACAAAGCTTAAAAATGACAGCTTCAAGCTAGAGCTGTCTAATTGCTGTGTCAGCAGACTTTTAAAGCAGACAGTGTTTTCGTATTATGAGGAGTGGAAAAAGCAGGGCATTGAGCCGTCACTTGATATATGTGAGGACACGATATTTATCACTGCAAATGTGCAGGCGCTCAGGCGGGTGTTTCAGAATGTGATAAAAAATGCACTGGTGCATGGGCAGAAGAGCATCTGCATACAGATGAAGCAACAGGATTCGTGCAATTGCAGGGCTTCAGATGACGAGCGTACTTCAAAAAATAGGATTGTCCATATTTTGGTTTCAAATGATGTAAAAAATCCTGATGATATAGACGTGGACAAGGTGTTTGAGCGTTTTTACAAAGCCGATGAGGCTAGGAGCATATCATCGAGCGGGCTTGGGCTTTCGATTGCAAAGGAACTTGTGGAGAGAATGGGCGGGAGTATTGAAGCAAGGCTTGAGGGGAAGAGGTTTGTTGTGGAAATACTGTTTGAATGTGAATAGTTCACTTTTGTAATGTGATAAATAATATTGACACACATGAAACTAAATGATATACTGTCAAGGTGTTTGCGGGCATGGCGGAATTGGCAGACGCGCTAGATTTAGGTTCTAGTGGGAGACCGTGCAGGTTCAAGTCCTGTTGCCCGTACTGTTTACAAGGGTTTCAGAGGTTTTTATTACTTCTGAAATTCTTATTTTTTTATCATTTTTCCTATACGAAAGGATACCACAATGCAGGCTTACAAGGATTTAGTAAAAGCACTTCCTGGCTTAAAAGAGGATATGCCACGCGCATTTTACATGCTCGCAGAGCTCTTTGATTACGGTTCATTTGATATATGCAGAAGTGATGACAAATATATAATCCCATATATCATGAATGATGCGGTGGAATGCTATCTGACTGTGGAAAATGCAGTGTTAAAGGGCGATTATCATAGCGAGGAAGAAATTATTTCGGCATCGTTGGTTTTAGGAAGTGAAAAAGGTTATGGACTCATTCTTCACCAGCAGGACAATGTGATGACACTCTGGTTTGATAATTTGCATGTGCATGAGGCATGCTTTAAATATCATGAAATAGGACATTTCTGGGTAAAGGGACAGGAACAGTGGCGCATGCTTGTATATATGGTAGGAACAATCGCAGACAAGTATATGTATATGGGAAAGGAATACTGCAACGAGACGGAATGCTTTATCCAGAGCCTTATTTACTTTGCGCCGTTTCGCAGATGGACACCGGTACCCGGCGATTTGATGGAGTATCATTTTCCGGCCCGTGTAGAGGGAATAGACATTATGGAGGAGCTTTGCAGGGAGGTTTCGGACACAGATTATCTTAAGCTCATTGCACGCTACAGGGCAAATCCATGTGAGAAAACTGAAAAACTTTTGAGCAGACATTTAGCCGATGCAAAAAGAGTACCGCTTTATCAGTATATTTATAAGCTTGTGATAAAGGCATCAAAGGATTATCCTGAGAGAAATTACGGAAATCAGATAAATGAACGCATAAAAGAAAAGCGTAAAGCGCTTGAAAAGGAGCTGCTTCAAAAGGGATACACCGGAAAATACCCTGTGTTTTCAAAGAAAAATACGACTGTGCGTGTAATGGAGGAACAGCCCTACGTCACAGCAATTCTCGAGTGGGATGATTACAAATACAAGCAGCAGCTTATGATTTCTGAGTGCAGTGCCAAAAAGTATGATGGAATAAATGCGGGATTTTTTAAAGGAATAGGCAGACACGGACGCATTGTGCAGGTGTAGATACACATAAAACAAAAGCCACGGAGCAATCCGTGGCTTTCATAATACGCTTATTACAAGGATGGGCTTGAGAAGACTCGAACTTCCGACCTCACGCTTATCAGGCGTGCGCTCTAACCGGCTGAGCTACAAGCCCTTGTGTTTTGCACAAAACGTATACTACAATATTTTTGGTGAGAAGTCAAGAGCTTTTTAGAGGTTTTCTCCATTTGTTTTATTTTTCGGATATTCGTTTGAGTGTGCACTGATGACCTCATTAATCCAGTCTACACACTGCTTTTTACCGTCATCTGTAAATGGAAAGGTATTGTCAGTTTTTTTGCTGTCATCGGTCAGGTCAAAAATATACGGCCCCGGCCATATCCATGCATGAAATATTGGCTCACCCTTTTCCTCGGGTGTATCCTCGGTGGCTTCCTTGATGACAGGCTCCTCACGCTTTATGAGAAAGCGCATGCCGTTCATCCAGCCGGTAAAGGTTGTTTTTTTATAGTAGTTGAGATTGAGTGCATCGTCGTATGTAAGCATAGGTGGCTCCTTGATATATAATGATATGTAATTATACACCAAATATCCGTTTAATGCCAGAATAACGCCGGTACTTAACAATTCAAAGCAATCATGCGCTGAAAATTAATATTTTAATGCGAAAATAAAAATGAATAAAAATGTATAAATAATGCTTATGAGCTACATAAATTACCCTTATTAATGAGTATTATAAAAAAATGACTAATTTTTATGCAGAAATGAAAACAATATAGGAAAATATATCCAATTGACAAAGCATGATTTATGTGTATAATAAAAAAGAATTGTTCGCGTCAGAACGACAGTTGTATCAGACAGCAAGATTAGGGAGTGTGTAATGACAATGACGTCATTTGCACTTTTTTGCGTATTAGACAAAATACTTTGACGTGGTGCAGTGATAATGCTTTAAAAAATAAAAATAATGCATTATCGATACAAATCCAAGAGGGAGAGAAAAATATGGGTAAGTACATTGTAAAGAGAGTTATTCTCGCTATTTTTACAATCTTCATTATCAGTCTTATTACATTCTTTGCCATGAATGCAATTCCGGGTGGTCCATTCAATTCGGAGAAGGCAAAGAGTCCGGCGGTAATGAAAGAGCTTGAGGCACGCTACGGACTGGATCAGCCACTTATAGTCCAGTACAAGAATTACATGGCAGGCGTGCTGCACGGAGATTTCGGTGTTAGTCTTAAGACAGACCGTCCGATCTCAGATATCATCGGGGAGAGCTTCCCGATTTCAGCGAAGCTTGGACTCTTAGCGGCACTCACTGCGATAGTATTCGGAGTGGTGCTCGGTTCGATAGCAGCGCTGATGCGAAACAGGTGGCCGGATCGAGTTATAGTATTCTTCGTCACACTGATTACGTCGATGCCGTCATTTGTCATCGCTACGTTATTACTTTATTTCTTCTGTATAAAGCTTGGCGTGGTGCAGGCTTTCAGCTCAGGAAGCAACATGATATTACTTCCGGTGCTGTCACTGTCACTTTCACCGATGGCATATATTACAAGACTTACAAAGACTTCAATGCTTGATGCACTCGGACAGGATTACATCCGTACGGCAAAGGCCAAGGGTGTACATCAGTACAAGATTATATTTGTACATGCGCTTCGTAATGCGCTCATTCCGGTCATCACATATGTGGGACCTATGATTGGTGGTATCCTCACAGGTTCAATGGTTATTGAGAGTATTTTCAATATCGGAGGACTCGGTTCCAAGTTCGTAAGCTGTATCACAAACCGTGATTACACAATGATTATGGCCACAACACTTTTCCTTGCTGTCATCATGGTAGGCGCGAACCTCATTACAGATATTGTATACAAAGTGATTGATCCACGTATTAAGCTTGATTAAGGAGAGATAAAGATGAAAGATAATATGAAGAGAGCTCCTTTCTCCACACAGATTGACCTTAGCAAGTTCGATATGAAGGATTTTGCCAAGGCATCAGATGAAGAGAAACGCCAGCAGGAGGTTATGGGTGAGTCAACTACCTTCTTTAAGGATGGTCTTAAGAGACTCCGCAAAAATCCACTGGCTATGGGTTCTATTATAGTTTTGGTTTTACTTATTTTGGTTATTCTTCTGGCACCAAAGATTGTGCCTTACGGCTATGCAGATATCGTTAAGGGTGCACAGAACTTAGGACCTTTCCAGTACAGCGATGCTGAGCAGGCACAGATTGATGCAGGTGAGAAGCTGTTCCCGCACATTTTTGGCACAGATGAGCTCGGAAGAGACTATTTTATCCGTGTTGTTTACGGAGCTCGTGTTTCGCTGGGAGTCGGTGTGTTTGCATCACTGCTTGTGCTTATAATCGGTATCATTTACGGTTCCGTATCAGGCTTCTGCGGTGGCAAGGTAGATATGGTTATGATGAGAATAGTAGATATCATTTATTCATTGCCGGATATGCTGCTCATCATTTTACTCGCAGTTGTATTAAATGAGGTGCTGACACCTGTAATAAAGGGTACAGTGCTTTCAAAGCTCGGTGTCAACATGATTGCACTTTTCATAGTGTTTGGATTGCTTTACTGGGTAGGAATGGCAAGACTTATAAGAGGTCAGATTCTTACCATTAAGCAGAATGAGTACATTCTCGCAGCAAAGTGTATCGGAACATCATCAGCCCGCACTATCAGAAAACACATTTTACCGAACTGTCTGTCAGTAATCATCATTACTACAGCGCTTCAGATACCATCAGCCATCTTTACTGAGAGTTATCTGTCATTTATCGGACTTGGTGTTTCGGCTCCTATGCCTTCACTTGGTTCGTTGGCAAATACAGCGCGTGGCGGACTCCAGAGCTACCCATTGCGTCTTATTTTCCCGGCGCTTACGATTTGTATCATTGTTCTTACATTGAATCTTATCGGTGACGGCTTAAGAGATGCATTTGACCCTAAATTATCGAAATAGTAAGGAGTGAGTAAGATGGAAGATAATAAGTTTGTTCTTGAAGTATCTGATCTGCACACTACCTTCAAGACCGATAACGGAGACGTATCAGCTGTAAACGGTGTCAGCTTTAAGCTTGAGCCGGGAAAGACTCTTGGAATCGTAGGAGAGTCAGGCTCAGGAAAGTCAGTTACAGCATATTCAATCATGCAGATTCTTGCTGAGAATGGTGCCATCACAGGCGGCTCAGTAAAATATAAGGGTGAGGATATCACCAAATGGAACAAAAAGAAAATGGCAGATTTCAGAGGAAAATGCTGTTCAATCATTTTCCAGGATCCTATGACATCGCTTAATCCGGTATTTACGGTAGGCTACCAGCTTGAGGAGGCAGTGCTTCTTCACACAGACCGTACAAAGAAGGAAGCAAAAGAGCGTGCTATAGAGATGCTCACACTTGTAGGCGTTAATGAGCCTGAGAAGCGTGTAAATCAGTACCCTCATGAGCTTTCCGGTGGTATGAGACAGCGTGTCATGATAGCTATGGCATTAGCCTGTGAGCCGGATATCCTTATCGCAGATGAGCCGACAACAGCTCTTGATGTGACTATCCAGGCACAGATTCTTGAGCTTATGCAGTCATTGCAGGAAAAGCTCGGCATGGCCATCATCATGGTTACACATGATCTGGGTGTTATTGCTTCAATGTGTGATGAGATCATAGTTATGTACGGCGGCCGTGTGTGTGAGAGAGGAACAGCAGATGCCATATTCTACAGCCCGGCGCATGAGTACACAAAGGGACTGCTTCGTTCAATCCCTACAAAGACCAATTCAAAAACCAGGCTTGTTCCTATCGGAGGCACACCAATCAATATGCTCAACATGCCAGATGGTTGTGCATTCTGCCCTCGCTGTGATGCCGCTATGAAGATATGTCTCACCGAAAAGCCGGAGGAAATCTGGGTTGGAGAGGATCATCTCGCATCATGCTGGATGAATATTAAGAATATGATGGAGGAGGGAAAATCAAATGAGTAATGAGACAAATAACAACGAGTACCTGCTCAAGGTAGACCATTTGAAGCAGTATTTCCCTGTTCATGACGGATTTAAAAAGATGGAATTAAAGGCAGTCGATGATGTGTCATTTGCCATAAAGCCGGGTGAGACGCTTGGACTTGTTGGCGAGTCAGGCTGTGGAAAGACAACCGTAGGACGTACTCTTTTACGTCTGTACCAGCCGACAGCTGGACGCATTGAGTTCGACGGCAATGTTTTGTTTGACAGTGAGAAGAAGATAGATGTGAATATGCATCCTTACCGTAAGCAGATGCAGATGGTATTCCAGGATCCGTATTCATCACTCAACCCTCGTATGACGGTTGAGGATATCATCGGAGAGCCTCTCGATGTGCACAAGCTCTATAATAGCAAGAAAGAGCGCCATGAGATGATTATGGATCTCATGGAGACAGTTGGACTAAACGCAGACCATGCCACACGCTATGCACATGAGTTTTCGGGTGGACAGAGACAGCGTATCGGAATAGCAAGAGCGCTTGCAGTAGATCCGAAGTTTATCGTATGTGATGAGCCGGTATCGGCACTTGATGTTTCAATTCAGGCCCAGGTAGTCAACATGTTTGAGGATCTGCAGAAGGAGAGAGGGTTATCATACCTGTTTATAGCGCACGATCTGCTTGTAGTGCAGCATATCTCTGATAGAATAGCTGTTATGTACTTAGGTCATATGATGGAGCTTGCAGATGCGGATGAGCTGATGGACAATCCAATCCATCCGTACACACAGTCGTTGCTTTCAGCGGTTCCGATCCCGGATCCTGAGACTGCCAGACACAGCAAGCGAATCGTGCTTGAGGGAGATGTTCCTTCGCCTCTTCGCATGCCTAGCGGCTGTCCATTCCGTTCGCGTTGTAAATATGCGACAGAACAGTGTGCAGCAGCACGTCCGGAGCTTACAGACAGAGGAAACGGACATATGGTTGCATGCTTCAACCGCTAATATAAGGTTTTTACCGGCATATAGCTTAAGCCACATGTGCCGGTTCTAACATAAATTTATTTTTCATATTAATTAATTAGGAGGAAGAAAGATGAAAAAGAGATTAGTAGCACTTACTCTTGTTGCAGCTATGGCACTTGGCATGACTGCTTGTGGAAGCAAGAGCGAGGGCAAAATATCTACTAACGACACATCTGCTAACGGCACTTCTCATACTGCTGTATCAGCAGGCGTAGACTGGACAGGCTATGATGAGTTAGTAGATTCTATCCGTACAGAAGCAGATCTTGCAAAGCGTGCAGAGATGATGCACCAGGCAGAGGATATGCTTATGGATACATGGTGTGTTATTCCACTTTACTACTACAATGACCAGTATATGCTCAAGGATTATGTCACAGGCGTATACTCAACAGTAGAGGGTATGAAATACTTCTACAATGCAAAGAACACAAAGAATGCTGGAAAGTTAAACATCTTCATGGCATCAGAGCCTGATCATATCGATCCTGCATTAAACAGTACTGTTGACGGCGGATGTCTTGCAGTAAACAGCTTTGAGGGTCTTATGCGTTACAACGCTGAGGGCAAGCTTGAGCCTGCATGTGCAGAGAGCTATGAGGTTTCTGAGGATGGCCTCACATACACATTCACAATGCGTGACGGTCTTAAGTGGTCAAATGGTGATGAGCTTACTGCAAAGGATTTCGAGTGGTCTTGGAGGAGAGCTGCAGATCCTAAGACAGCTGCAGATTACAGCTACCTTTGCGCAGTATTCGCAGGATATGATGATACAAAGGGGCTTGCTGCTGATGATGTAGTTGCTTCTGATGATGGAAAGACTCTTACAGTCAAGCTTAAGGCAGTTACACCATACTTCCTTGACTTATGTGCATTCCCATTCTTCTTCCCTGTAAACCAGAAGTCAGTAGAGGGAAATGATGACTGGGCAAATGATGCAAGCGACAAGTTCGTTACAAACGGTGCATTCACACTCAAGGAGTGGAAGCATGATTCAAGCATGACATATGTTAAGAATCCTAACTACTGGGATGCTGACAATGTAACAGTTGATGAGATGAACGTAATGCTTACATCTGATGATGTTTCAGCTTACACAGCTTACCAGAACGGTGACCTTGATTTTATTGATTCAATTCCTACAGCCGAGATTGAGGCAGCTAAGAAGACAAGCGAATTCTACACAGTTGACAACCTTGGAACATACTACGTAGGCTTCAACATTAACTCTAAGCTCTACTCAGAACTTGGATTAGATGCTGACCAGGCTAAGGTATTCAGAAAAGCAATCTGTCTTCTTATCGATCGTCAGTACATTATCGATACAATCGCCCAGGGCGGACAGAAGATTGCCACAACATTTATCCCAGAGGGTGTTACAGATGGTAACGGTGGCGAGTTCAAGAACAAAGATTACTACGGCACAGATTACGATAAGAACTTTGAGGAGGCTAAAGAGCTTCTTGCTTCTATCGGATTATTAGATGAGAGCACAGGCCAGGTAAACCAGACTGTCGAGTTCACATACCTTGTAAACAACTCAGAGTCAAATGTAAAGATTGGTGAGGCTATTCAGGCTGATCTTTCAAAGGTAGGTATCAACTTAAAGGTTGAGCAGCAGGAGTGGAACGTATTCCTTAACAGCCGTAAGGACGGACAGTTTGATTTCGCCCGTGAGGGATGGCTTATGGATTACAACGATCCAATCAACATGCTTGAGATGTTCACAACAAAATCAGGTAACAACGATATGCAGTTTGGTCGTTAATCTGATTTTGCTATCATAACAAAGCCGCTCGTGCCATTTGCACGACGATGCGAATAACATGAAGAGTATATAGGAAGTCATACAGTTATTGTATGGCTTCCTTTTTTTGCGTTTAAAGTGGGCTTTTCAGAGCGAAAAAAGGCTCTTTAAAAAAATATGATAATGGTGTAGAATTGTTATTATATAGTTTTAGAATGATGTTTGAGGGTGTGTGATGATTTTAGGACTAAGTGATACGGAAAAGAAATTTAAGACAGCAATGGATACGGCAGGTGCCGACATGACAGTGGTCAACAGCTGGCTTAAGCTGTATGTCAAAACCAAAAAGAATTCCTCCGGTGTTGCAAAGCGATATTATGGCGTGAAGACAGGCTTAAGCAGCCTGCTTTCAGATTTAAAGGAGCTTGAGCAACAAGTTATCGGGTATTGTGAGCTCACAGGAACCGACCGGAAGCACTTTGGAGAGCTGATAAAGGCTTGCAAAGCGAAAAGCGGCATGTTTGACGATGAATTTTTAATCAGCAAGGTGGACACGGATTTTCACACGACTCTGGACTCTGTTGTAAAGCAGGGGGAGAGATATCTGTCATCCTTTGACAACGGTATCATTTTGCAGAGTGAGATAGAGAATCTGATACACCTGACAAATGAGGGGCTTGAAAGAAAAAAGCCTGATTTGTTTGCTCTGTCATATTTCTATCTGGGGCACAGCAACAAAGAGCTTGCAGAGCTAAATTTCACACAAAAGACTAAGAGAGTGCATGAGATATATTACGAGGAGTTCTGGAAGGATATATTAAAGCAGCTTGAGGCATGTGTGAAGCAGGCTGAGGCCATAAACGATAAGTATGAGGGCACGACAGACCGGCGCACGGCAAGGATACTGTCAGAGCTTAAGCCGCTGCTTGTGGGTGTTACAAAGCAATGGGAGCCGGAACAGACAGCAGAGTACATACTGCGCGATATGTGCAGGATATTCAGGGATTGACATAGAAAATGCAGATTGATAAAGGAGCAGAATATGGATATTATAATTTGGGCTATTATATTAGGAGCAATTTTTTATATTAATAAAAAATCAAAGAACGCAGGCAGCAAAAATACGCAGCCAAACAAACCGAGACCGCAGCAGAAGCAGATGCGGCAGATATGGAACAGCATGCAGAATACAGTTCAGTCGGGTATGAATGCATTGAACCAGACATATCAGCAGAAACCACAGCCACAGATGCAGCAGAGACCACAGCAGCCTCAGAGACCACAGATGCAGCAGAGAGTACAGCCACAGCAGAGCAATCCAGATATAGTGCAGAGGGCCGTGAAAAATAACGCACGCTTTGCGGATGATACGACACAAAAAGAGCTTGAGACTATGCACGGACATAGCGAGGCGCAGCAGAGAATGGCTCAGGAGCACTCAAGAAACTGCCAGACACTGCATACCAAAGCGGCAGACGGTGCAAAGATTATAGAGGCTGAGACACAGAGCATGTTTGGCAGTGTTGAGGATCTGATTGCCATGGGATACAGCGGCAATCTGGAGTTTGAGAGAGATTTCCTTGGGGAAGGCTTAGACATGATTAACAACTTTTAAATAATAGGAAAAGAGGCAGAAATGATGGACAGAACACCAAAGCCCGGAGAGCTTTACAGGCACTTTAAGAATAAGCTGTATCAGATAGTTACAGTGGCAACACATTCAGAGACAGGGGAAAAGCTTGTGATTTATCAGGCTTTATATGATGATTTTGGGATATACGCCAGACCACTCGACATGTTTGTAAGCGAGGTGGACCATGAGAAATATCCTGATGTGAAGCAGAAATACAGATTTGAGAAGATCACACTTAAGGATAAGCCGGAGGATATGTCGGGAAAGAGTATCTCTTTGAGCACTAATGCGATTGCAGCTAATGCACCTGAAGCTGTGAGTGTTCAGACACAGGCATGTTATGAGCCGGCACCGGATGCAGATGAAGGCCAGGCACCGGATCCGCGTTTGCTGGAGTTCCTTGATGCGGATACCTTTGAAGAGAAGTACAATATACTTATTTCAATGAGGGATATCATAACCGACCGCCTTATAGATGACATAGCGGTGGTTATGGATGTTGTAGTTCCTGAGGGTCCATTGCAAAAGCGGTATGATGATTTAAAGAATACAATAAAGACCAGGCAGTACTATGAATTTTCCAATCGGCTCAGATAGCTGTTGTGATATTTGCCGGATTCAGTGACATCCTCGCCAAACCAGTCAGGCGCTGTGAATTCATTTGCTGCGTCGACAGAGTCGAATTCAACCTCCACAAGTGTAAGAGGAGCCAGATCACCCTCAAATACATCAAGCTCTGCGGTCAGACCACCGTCAAGAGGTATGAGATAGCGTGTCTTTTCGATGAGACGACCGTCAATCTTTTGGACAAGATGGTCGTAGGCTTCTTTTGTGAGAGGAAGATTGTACTCCTCGCGCACCATAAGACCGGCTCCCTTGTAGGTCATATAATAGCTGTCATTTGAGCGTCTGACTCTGACAACAGGCGAGGTGCACAGATAGCCCTGGGCGATTTTTTTGCTCGCGTAGCTGTCTAAATTGGAAGGAAGCTGTTTAAGTAAGTATTTTCTTTCGATTTCCATGGTATATCCTTTCAGGTTACTGGTAGATTTATAGTTACGGTTTATATTTTTGTTTTACCCTTATATCATTTATATATGATTATAATGACCGGTATTTAAAAATTCAAGGACGAACCGCAGCTTTTTATAGTATTATCAAAGAAAAATAAAGGAGAAAAATATGATTAAAGTAGGAATTTTTATGGCAGACGGCTGTGAGGAGATTGAAGGACTTACAGTAGTCGATATAGTTAGAAGAGCAAAGCTGGAGATTGAAACCATATCAATCACGGAAAAAGCCGAGGTGACAAGCTCTCATCAGGTGACATTTAAGACAGATACCACAAAGGCACAGGCTGATTTTGACAGCTACGATGCAATCGTACTGCCGGGAGGCATGCCGGGTACACTAAACCTTGGCGCGGATGAGACTGTAGTAAAGACAATTAAGAGATTTGCCGCTGAGGGAAAACTTGTTGCAGCGATATGTGCAGCGCCTAGCGTGCTCGGTGAGAATCATATACTTGAGGGCAAAAAAGCTACCTGTCATCCGGGTTTTGAGGAAAAGCTGCTCGGTGCACAGTGGCTTGAGCAGCCTGTAGTTGTGGATGGCAATGTGATTACAAGTCGTGGAATGGGAACAGCTATTGCGTTTGCACTCGAGCTTGTCAGATACTTCACAGACGATGCCACAGTAGAGCATATTCGACAGGGACTGGTATACTAGACCGGCAAGCCCCTGTATTATAACAAAAGAGGTCACACACCAACCCCATGGTGCGCGGCCTCTTTTTATGCTTGCATTTGAAGCGTACATTTGAAGCCTGCTATTGCAGAGCTTATTTCATCTGCTGCTCCTGCTTCATGATCATCTGCTTGACCATCTCGCCACCGATTGAACCGGCCTGCTTAGAAGTAAGGTCACCGTTGTAGCCCTCTTTTAAAGGAACTCCAAGCTCTGAAGCAACCTCTTCCTTGAAACGGCTCATAGCCTCTTTTGCCTCCGGTACAGAAGCCTTTTTACTACTTGATGCTGCCATAATGCAATACCTCCTTTTAAAACGTTATACACAAGCTGTATGTGTATGGAAATATTATGCCGTAAAATGACAAAAATATGTTTTGGTATTGCTGACAATTTATGGAATTATACACAAAAGCAAATTTAATGTAAAAAACACTGGAAATAGTGGATTTGTTGTGTTATAATCATCCAATGACTGGGCTTAGCAGTTTAAAAAGCATGCCCACATTACATTTGATGTACATACCATTCATATATATTTTTAAGGAGGATAACGATTGACATGAGTGTACAGGTTGAGAATTTAGAGCATAATATGGCGAAGCTTACTATTGAGGTAGCAGCTGAGGAATTAGAGAAAGCATTGGATTCTGCATATCAGAAGCAGAAGAAACAGATTAGTGTACCTGGATTCCGTAAAGGAAAAGTGCCAAGAGCTATGATTGAGAAAATGTATGGAGCAGGTGTGTTCTACGAGGATGCAGCAAACATTCTTATGCAGCAGACATACGCAGGTGCGGTTGACGAGAGCGGTGTTGACATTGTTTCACGCCCAACAGTTGAGGTTACTCAGATTGAGAAGGGACAGCCTTTCATCTACACAGCAGAGGTTGCTGTAAGACCTGAGGTTACTCTTGGTAAGTACATGGGCGTTACAGTTACAAAGATCGACACATCAGTTTCTGATGAAGAGGTTGACGCTGAGCTTGAGAACCAGAGAAACAAAAATGCAAGAACAGTTACAGTTACAGATCGTCCTGTAGCAGAGGGAGATACAGCAGTTATCGACTTTGAGGGATTTGTTGACGGAGTAGCTTTCGAGGGTGGAAAGGGTGAGAATCATCCATTAGAGATTGGTTCACACACATTCATCGATACATTCGAGGATCAGTTAGTAGGAAAGAACACAGGCGATGAGGTTGAGGTCAATGTAACATTCCCTGAGAAGTATCAGGCAGCAGACCTTGCAGGAAAGCCGGCTACATTCAAGGTTAAGATCAACGAGATCAAGGCTAAGGAGCTTCCTGAGCTTGATGATGAGTTTGCACAGGATGCAGCAGGTGTTGATACATTAGCTGAGTACAAAGAGGAAATCAAAAAGAACCTCACAGAGAAGAAAGAGACAGAAGCTAAGAAGACTAAAGAGGATGAGGCTATCCAGAAGATTATCGATAAGTCAAAGATGGATCTTCCTGAGGCAATGATTGAGACACAGTGTGAGACAATGGTTGAGGAGTTCGCTCAGAGAATCGCACAGAGCGGTCTTACAATGGAGCAGTACTTACAGTTCTCAGGCATGACAGTTGACCAGCTTAAGGATCAGGTTCGTCCTGAGGCTACAACACGTATCCAGAGCAGCCTTGTACTTGAGCAGATTGCCAAGGAGGAAAACATCGAGGTTACTGATGCAGATATCGATGCTGAGGTAGAGAAGATGGCTAAGGCATACGGCATGGAGGCTGATAAGCTTAAAGAGTACATGGGAGATGCTGAGAAGGAGTCTATGAAGAAAGACATTGCTATCACAAAGGCCGTAGATCTTATCATGGACAACGTTAAAGAGCGTGCAAAGGCAAAGAAAAAGGCTGATGCAGAAGAGTCTACAGAAGAATAAGATTTTTGAATCAAGATTTGATTGACTGGCTCAGAAGCCTATTTTCTGAGCCGGTCTTTTGAGCTTTTATAAAGGAGGTATTTTATATGAGTTTAGTACCATATGTCATTGAACAGACCAGCAGAGGAGAGCGCAACTACGACATTTACTCCAGATTATTAAAAGATCGTATCATTTTCCTTGGAGAGGAAGTAAATGAGACAACAGCCAGCCTTGTTGTTGCCCAGCTTTTATTCCTTGAGTCCGAGGATCCGAATAAGGATATCCACCTTTACATCAATTCACCGGGTGGAATGGTTACAGCAGGACTTGCTATTTACGATACTATGCAGTACATCAAGTGTGATGTTTCAACAATCTGTATCGGTCTTGCAGCAAGCATGGGAGCTTTCCTTCTTGCAGGCGGTGCAAAGGGCAAGAGATATGCTCTTCCAAATGCAGAGATTATGATTCATCAGCCATCTGGCGGTGCAAAGGGTCAGGCTACTGAGATTCAGATTGCTGCAGAAAATATTTTAAAGACAAAGAAGAGATTAAACGAAATTTTAGCAGCCAATACAGGCAAGCCATACGAGACAATTGCAGCTGATACAGAGCGAGACAACTATATGTCAGCACAGGAAGCCGCAGAGTATGGTCTCATAGACAGTGTAATAACAAACAGATAATCAGAAGTTAGATGAATTTAAGAGGGTACCCCATATGGGATGCCCTCATGCAATAAAAGGAGTTAATAATGGCAGGAAAAAACGACGGAAAGATTCGCTGCTCATTTTGCGGTAAGACACAGGACCAGGTAAATCGTTTGATTTCCGGACCTAATGGAGCTTTTATCTGCGATGAGTGTATAGATATATGTGCCGAGATTCTTGAGGAAGAAGGCGTAGAGGGCCATGAGGACAAAAGCAGCGCTAAGGATGATATAAATCTTGTTACTCCGGAGGAGCTTAAGGCGTTTTTGGACGATTATGTAATAGGACAGGACCAGGCAAAGAAGGTGCTTTCGGTTGCTGTTTACAATCACTATAAGAGAGTTCTGGCAGGTGATACATCAGATGTAGAGCTTCAGAAGAGTAATATTCTCATGCTTGGACCTACAGGCTCAGGAAAGACACTTCTTGCGCAGACACTTGCCAGAGTGATAAATGTTCCATTTGCTATCGCTGATGCTACAACACTTACAGAGGCAGGATACGTAGGTGAGGATGTGGAGAATATCCTATTAAAGCTTATTCAGGCGGCAGATTATGATATCGAGCGTGCAGAGCATGGTATCATTTATATAGATGAGATAGATAAAATTACAAAGAAATCAGAGAATGTCTCAATCACCAGAGATGTGTCAGGCGAGGGTGTACAGCAGGCTCTTTTAAAGATTCTTGAGGGCACAGAGGCATCTGTACCGCCACAGGGCGGAAGAAAGCATCCGCAGCAGGAGCTTATTCCTATTGATACTACTAATATACTTTTTATCTGCGGTGGAGCATTTGATGGTCTGGAAAAAATTATCGACAGCCGTATGGATACATCATCTATAGGCTTCAATTCAGATGTAAAGTCAAAGACAGAGCTCAATGTAGGAGAGGCGTTTAAGCATGCACTTCCACAGGATTTTGTAAAGTTTGGATTGATTCCTGAGTTTATCGGACGTGTACCTATTACCGTTTCTCTCGAGGCACTCGACAGGGATGCACTTATCCGTATACTTAAGGAGCCTAAGAACTCGCTTATCAAGCAGTACACCAAGCTTTTTGAGCTTGACGGAGTAGGTCTTGAGTTCACAGACGATGCAGTAAATGCCATCGCTGACAAGGCACTTGAGAGAAAGACAGGAGCCAGAGGACTTCGTGCCATCATGGAGGCTGTTATGCTTGACCTTATGTATCGTATACCGTCAGACAAGAGCATCAGCAAGTGCGTAATCGACAAGGATACAGTTGAGGAAAACTTAAAGCTAGATGGTGAGTGTGTGCCGGAGGCATATATCGAGGAAAAAGCGGCATCGTAAGTACATGGCGGTATTTTACAAAAGATACAGCATCGGATAATATAAATTGCACAGCGGTTTGATATGCATGGCTGTGCAATAATACAGGAGATATAAGTGGAAGAACAGATTATGAATATGCCTGCAGTAGCGCTGAGAGGGCTTACTATTCTGCCGGGGATGATTGCCCATTTCGACATCAGCAGAGAGCGCTCTCTTCGTGCTGTCGAGGAGGCTATGGAGCAGGATCAAAAGATTTATCTTGTCACACAAAGGAATGTGGACAGTGAGGACCCGACTCAGGAAGACCTCTATCAGATGGGTATTGTTGCTGACATAAAGCAGGTTGTCAGATTACAGAATGATGTTGTGAGAATACTTGTAGATGGAATAAGCCGGGCAGCATTGCTTGGCTTTACCGGTAATGAGAAGTACCTTGAGGCAGAAATCTGTTATTGTGATAGTAATGCAGACAGCCTGCCGGAGGATCTCAGGGAAGCCATGCTTCTCGGAGTCAGAGAGGCTTTTCACAGATATGCGGCAGTCGTCGGCAAAATCAGCAAGGAGCTTATCAGGCAGATAGATCAGTATGAGGATCTTGAAAAGCTCATTGATTATGTAACCAACAATCTGCCGGTGTCATATGAGCTTAAGCAGCAGGTGCTTGAGGCAGAGGATATCAATGACAGATATCAGGTTATAGTATCATTACTTCTCTCCCAGGTGGAGGTTATTTCCATAAAGAATGAGCTTCAGAAAAAAGTAAAGGTTCGTGTGGACAAGCATCAGAAGGAGTATGTGCTTCGTGAACAGCTTGGTGTGATACGTGAGGAGCTGGGCGAGAATGCTGACTCGGAGGCTGATGAATATGAGAAAAAGCTATCTGAGTTAGATGCGCCTGACTACGTAAAGGAAAAGACGAAAAAAGAGATAAAGCGCTTTAGAAATATGAGCAGCAGCTCATCAGAGAGCACAGTTGAGAGAGGCTATATAGAGACTGTACTTGAGCTTCCGTGGAACAAGATGTCTGTGGACAACAAGGATCTTGACCATGCAGCACAGGTGCTCGATGATGATCACTACGGATTAAAGGATGTTAAGGAGAGAATACTTGAGTTTCTGGCAGTCAGAAATCTGACAAGCAAGGGAGAGAGTCCTATAATTTGTCTTGTAGGTCCTCCGGGAACAGGAAAGACAAGCATAGCCCGTTCAATTGCGTCTGCACTGGAGAAGAAATATGTGCGTATTTCTCTTGGTGGTGTGCGTGATGAGGCAGAAATCCGTGGACACAGAAAGACATATATCGGTGCTATGCCGGGCCGTATAGTAAATGGCTTAAGACAGGCAGGCGTTTCAAATCCTCTCATGCTGTTGGATGAGATAGATAAGGTGTCAAGTGACTACAAGGGTGACACATCAGCCGCTCTTCTCGAGGTGCTTGACAGTGAGCAGAACTGCAGATTCAGGGATCATTACATTGAGATGCCTGTGGATTTGTCGGAGGTGCTTTTTATTGCAACGGCAAATGAGGTTTCAGGCATTCCAAAGCCGCTTCTTGACAGGATGGAGCTTATCGAGGTGTCAAGTTACACTGAAAATGAGAAGTTTCACATAGCAAAGGAACACCTGGTTGAGAAGCAAAAGAGCAAAAACGGAATTAAAAAGGAACAGCTTACGATAACAGACTCTGCCCTAAAGGATATCATCAGGCTGTACACCAGAGAGGCCGGAGTCAGAAGCCTTGAGAGGACTATCGGCAAGCTGTGCCGCAAGGCTGCCAGGGAAATCTTTAAGGACAGCGAAGCTGCTGTAAAGGTTACAAAGACCAATCTTAAGACATATCTGGGCAATCCGAAGTACAGTCCGGAGAAGAAAAATGATCACGCAGAGGTTGGAATTGTTAGAGGCCTGGCATGGACCAGCGTGGGCGGTGTCACACTCGAGGTTGAGGTGAATGTGCTGCCGGGCAAGGGTGAGCTCGTGCTCACCGGTAAGCTTGGCGACGTGATGAAGGAGTCGGCACAGGCGGCACTTAGCTATGTGCGCTCAATAAGCGAAGGATATGGCATTGATGCAGAGTTTTACACGAAGCATGATATCCATATACATATCCCGGAGGGCGCAGTGCCAAAGGACGGACCATCTGCAGGTATCACTATGGCGACAGCCATGCTCTCAGCCATTACAGACAGAGCTGTCAGGGCAGATGTAGCCATGACAGGCGAGATAACACTGCGCGGCAGGGTGCTTCCGATAGGAGGACTCAAGGAAAAGCTGCTTGCAGCCAAAGTAATCGGAATAAAAACAGTATGTATTCCAAAGGATAATGAAAAGGACCTGGAGGAGATTTCAAAAGAAATAACAGACGGCATGGAAATCGTGCCGGTGGAGAGATTTTCACAGGTGGAGAAGATAGCATTTGTAAAATAAGAATGAGGAAGAGATTATGGTAATTAAAAGTGTTAATTTAGAGACAGTTTGCGGAATTACAAGCACAATCCCTGACAATGAGTATAATGAAGTGGCATTCGCCGGCAAGTCAAATGTAGGCAAGTCGTCACTGATCAACGCACTCATGAACAGAAAGTCACTTGCCAGGATCTCTTCACAGCCCGGCAAGACACAGACCATCAATTTTTATAACGTCAATGACGCCATGTATCTGGTCGATCTGCCGGGCTATGGCTATGCCAATGCCAATATCGAGATAAAAGCTAAATGGGGACAGATGATAGAAAACTATCTTCACACCTCCAAAAAGCTTCAGGCAGTGTTTCTTTTAATAGATATAAGGCATGAGCCATCGGACAATGATATCATGATGTATGACTGGATGGTAAACCAGGGCTTTGCACCGATTATCATTGCAACCAAATCTGATAAATTGAAAAAAAGCCAGATTGCCGCACACATAAAGACTATCAAGGATGTGCTTCATGTGAAGCCGGGCACGGTAGTTATACCGTTTTCGTCCATGTCAAAGGAAGGCAGGGACGAAATCTGGAATCTCATAGATTCACTCGTGTTTGACGAGGAGACGCTTCTTGCCATGAAACAGGAGGAAGAAGCAAAGCGCGAGGCAAAATCAGCTGCAAAAAGAGCCGCTGCATCAAAACCGCACAAAAAGGAGCGCTGGAAGAAGACCGGAAAGCCGGTTGCCAAAAAGACTAAAGAACGCAGAGATAAGGCCAAGAGCAAAAAAAGCGTTAATAATCATAAAAAGAAATAAAGCTATAGAAAGAAAGGCGAATATTTAATATATGAAGAATAAATGCAAATTTGTAGGCATTATGTTTTTGTGTATATTGATAGTGTGTACGCTTGCGGTAATGGCATATGAGCACACAGCAGGTATGAAAGGCGCTGCCGGTGGAGCATCAAATGCTTCGGGCAATACAAAAAATACAGACGAAGCTGATGATATGCTTACAGTCGTGACATCCTTCTATCCTATGTACATTGCCACTTTAAACATAGTAGACGGAGTGGAAGGTGTGAGACTTGAAAACTTAAGCGAGCCACAGACCGGTTGTCTGCACGATTTTCAGCTAACACCGGAGGATATGAAGCTTTTATCCACAGCCGATGTTTTTGTAATAAACGGAGGCGGTATAGAGTCGTTTATGTCAGATGTGGCAAAGGCGTATCCGAAGCTTGATGTGGTTGAGACCTGTGAGGATGTGGCACTTCTTTCTGAGGATGATGCAGACAGTGACCACGACCATGACCACGACGCAGACACAGAATCGGACAGTGACCACGACGCAGACACAGAATCGGACAGTGACCACGACCATGACCACGAAGCAGACGCAGAATCAGATAGCGCGCATGACCATGACCACGGTGATGAGAATGCCCATGCATGGATGAGCGTGCCGCGTTACCGCACCATGGTTCAGACAATCGCATCCCGGCTTGCCGAAAAGGATGCAAAGCATGCTGATGAATATTATGCAAATGCAAAAGCATATGATGCAAAGCTTGCAGTGCTTGAAGAAAAGATAAATAGCATAAAGAGTCTTACCAATGGACAGAATATCATCATATTCCATGAGGCCTATGCATATGTAGCTGATGATTTTTCCATGAATGCATGCTATCTGTTAGACCTTGACGAGGAGCGCTCAGTCAGCGCAGGTGAGATAAAGCAGGTAATAGGTGCCATAAAGGATGACGGAGTGTCGGTAATACTCGCTGAGGAGCTCTACGGAAAGAGCATGGGAGATACCGTATCGCGTGAGACAGATGTGCATGTGATTTATATCGACCCTCTCAACAGGGGAGAGTACGACAAGGACAGCTATCTTTATGGTATGGAGCACAATATAGAGCTTATCAAAGAGGCATTTACTAAATAAAATTGGAGAAAATATGCGGAAAATAATACAGCCATGTGGCTTTCATTGCATAAAAATAAATAACCTTGGAGTGAGCTTTGGAGAGCAGACAGTGCTTGAGGATGTAAATATGCACATACATTGCGGCTCTTTCAATGTCATAATAGGCCAGAACGGTGCCGGAAAATCTACACTCATAAAGGCGATACTCGGCGAGATACCTCACACCGGTACGATTGAGTTCAAGGATACTAAGGACGGACATATGGCTAAGCTTAAAATCGGCTATGTGCCGCAGTCTGTCAATATCGAGAAAAATACACCGGTCAGCGTGTATGACCTCATAGCAAGCTATCAGTACAATTATCCTGTTTTTCTGCCAAAGAGCAAAAAGATAGAGGCAAAGATAAGGGAGACACTCGAGGTATTTGAGGCTGAGGAGCTCATCGACAAGCAGGTGTGCAACCTCTCGGGAGGACAGCTGCAGAGAGTGCTTCTTTCCATGGCAATCATGGACGAGCCGAACCTGCTACTGTTGGATGAGCCGGTGTCCGGAATAGACCAAAACGGCATGGAGCTTTTCTATAAGACCATGGATTATTTAAAGACTCACTATGACCTTGCAATCATATTGATATCGCACGATTTGGACTATGTGGCAAGGTACGCAGACCATGTTGTACTGCTTGATAAGACCGTTGCAAAGCAGGGGACTGTGAAGGAAGTCTTCGAGAGCAAGGAATTTGAGAGAATTTTCTACACAGGAGAGGAATCCTGGGTGAGAGAGGAGGAGCACAAATGAATATAACCTCCTGGCTTCAATATGATTTCATGAGAAATGCCCTTATCGCTGTGCTCATCATCACACCGCTTTTTGGCATAATGGGAACCATGATTGTAAACAAAAAGATGGCATACTTTTCAGATGCACTCGGACATTCAGCACTTACCGGAATCGCTGTCGGAGTGGTATGCGGCATGGCAGACACCTCGCTTGCCATGGTGATATTTGCGATAGTGTTTGCACTTCTTTTAAATAAGATAGGCAGTCTGAACACTGCATCGACAGATACCATTATATCGGTATTTTCATCGTGCTCTGTGGCGATAGGTCTTGCGATACTGTCAAAGGGCGGCAATTTCAGCAAATACTCAAGTATACTGGTGGGCGATGTGCTAAGCATCACAAAGACTGAGATAGTTTATTTAATTGTGATTTTTGTGGTCACGATAGTGTTCTGGGTGCTTTGCTTCAATAAGCTCAACGCCATCTGCATACACAGAAGCGTGGCAAAAAGCAAGGGTATCCATGTGCGTCTTCTGGATAATCTGTTTGCGGTGCTTGTAGCACTCATAGTTATGCTATCCATCAAGTGGATAGGTATACTTATAATAAATGCTCTGCTTATATTACCGGCGGCTTCATCAAGGAATATTTCGGAAAATATGCGTGAGTATCATTTCTTTTCAGTGATATTTTCAGTATTTTCCGGTATAGTCGGCCTCGCAGTGTCATACTACACCAATGTGGCAACAGGCCCGATGATAGTGATTATCGCATCGGTAATATATTTTTCGACATTTATATTTGGAAGAAAATTAAAAAAATAACGGCAAGGGCTATAAGAAACAGAATATGATATATTAGAGGGACTGCGCGCAACGTGCAGTCCCTTTTTAGGTTAATTTGACTGATGAGATGTAAAAATTAACAATTAAATGAGAATATTTAAATTTGCTCTTTTTGGCAGGGTGTGTTATAATCCTTGTATACAAAAAACAGAGGTAATACAATATGGGTAGTAATAACGATATTTCATTAAAAGCATTAGCCAAGATTAACCTGGGGCTGGATGTAGTGAGGCGCAGAGAGGACGGATATCATGAGGTCCGCATGATTATGCAGACCATCCAGCTGTATGACAGGCTCGATATCAAAAGGACACAGGAGCCCGGCATACAGATACAGACCAATCTGTCTTTTCTCCCTGTAAACGAGAACAATCTCATATACAAGGCTGCAAAGCTTCTGATGGATGAGTTTTCTATAACTGACGGTGTATCAGTGAAGCTGGACAAGCGTATTCCTGTTGCAGCAGGGATGGCGGGGGGCAGTACTGATGCGGCGGCTATGCTTATAGGTGTAAACAGGCTTTTTTCACTGGGACTGACAAAGAGACAGCTTATGGAAAGAGGTGTGCAGATAGGTGCGGATGTACCATACTGTATTATGAGAGGCACGGCGCTGGCCGAGGGCATAGGAGAGGCGCTTAGTCCTCTTCCTCCAATGGTAAAGTGTCCGGTGCTTATTGCAAAGCCGTCCATCTCGGTATCCACAAAATTTGTGTACCAGAATCTGAAGCTTGATGATACGACTATTCATCCGGATATAGACCGCCTGATAGATGATATAAAGGCTAAGAATCTGCATGATATCGCAGCACATATGGGAAATGTCTTAGAGACCGTGACCATACCAAATTATCCGGTGATAGATGAGATAAAGAAGCATATGCTTTCAAATGGCGCGGTAGGAGCCATGATGAGCGGTAGTGGTCCGACGGTTTTTGGTCTGTTTGACGATGAAGATACTGCAAAGAAAGCGTACAAAGCCATGAGAAGCTCACATCTTGCCAGACAGGTGTATCTGACATCTGTATACAATAATCGCAAATAACGTGATATCCGGATAGCACAGCGGGTGCTTTATAGTTACTTTTTTCTTATATGTGAGAATGATAATACAAGAGATAGGAGAAGTTTGATGACTGATAATTTAACTTTAAATATGGATGCATATCTGCCACTGCGTGATGTGGTGTTTAATACACTTCGTGAGGCAATTTTAAAGGGTGAGCTCAAGCCGGGAGAGAGACTTATGGAGCTGCAGCTTGCGTCAAAGCTTGGAGTCAGCCGTACACCTATACGTGAAGCAATCAGAATGCTTGAGCAGGAGGGGCTTGCAGTCACAATGCCGAGAAAGGGCGCAGAGGTTGCCAAGATGACTCTCAAGGATATGGAGGATGTGCTTGAGGTGAGAGAGGCTCTTGATGAGCTTGCAGCCAAAATAGCCTGTAAGAAAATCAGTGATGAGCAGCTTGCGAATCTAAAAACCATAAAGGACGAGTTCAAGAGGAGCATGGACTCAGGAGATGTGAAAAAGATAGCTGAGGAGGATGTGAAGTTTCACGATGCTATCTATGAGGCGACCAACAATGCGAAGCTTGTATCTATGATGAACAATATCCGCGAGCAGATGTACCGCTACAGAGTGGAGTATTTGAAGGACCCAAAGAATTATCCGATGCTTGTGAAGGAGCATGATGCCATCTACAGGGCGCTTGAGTCAAGAAATATGGAGCTTGTGACTACAGAAATGCATACGCATGTGGCAAATCAGGCGGTTGCTGTGAAGGCTGTGATACAAAAGCAGGATGAAGAGAAGAAATAAAACAGAAATAAAACAAGATTATAGCAGACAAAGATAATAAAATACAAAATAATATAACAAAACCAAGGGCTGCCGGTCGCACTGACGTGTGAACGGCGGCCTTTTTAGTGGCTTAGTTAGTAGCTTAGATAATAGCAAAAAATAAGTAATCAGGGATATTTGCGAGCTTGTATGGTCATACTATATCAGGGATTTTAAATCTGACGGGATTTATTGGGTATATAGGAGAGTTAAAGATGACCACAAACATAGATGAGAACATAAAAAGCTTCAGGCAGATATATTCTGACTGTTCAGATATCAAGATGCAGGAGATGTATCTGGGGCGTGATGCCTCCATAAAGTGTTTTGTTGCTTATATTGAGGTGACATGTGAAGGCTCCGGTATCAATAACAGTGCATTTGGACGATTTACCTCATACCTTGAGGGAATAGACAGACAGCAGGTAAAGGAAGTACTTGACAAAAATCAGGCAGCTCTATCTGAATTTGCACATTTGCACACGGTTAATGAGGCGGCCCAGATGATGCTGACAGGAGACGTGATTTTTTTTGTGGATGGTTATCCGGATGCCTTCAAGCTTCCTGATAAGGGATATCCTGCCCTGTCAATTCAGGAGATTGATTCGGAAAAGGTCATAAGAGGCTCCAATGAGGGTTTTGCTGATTCCATAAAGATAAATACAGCACTTATCAGGCGCAGGTTAAGGAGCACACGCTTAAAGTGTAAAGAGGTGAAAAAGGGACTTCGAGGACACAGCAATGTGGACATACTATATGTGAGAGACCTCGTAAAACCAGGGCTTGTAGAGGATGTGGAAAGAAATCTGGACAGCTATGTGATAGACCATGTGGGTGACTCGGGAGTTCTTGAACAATTTGCTGAGGCAAAATGGTATTCACCGTTTCCACAGCTTCAGACCACAAAGCGGCCGGATGTGGCGGTAAATGCGCTCCTAGAAGGGCGGGTGGTGGTGCTGTGCGATAATTCACCGATAGCGATAATACTGCCAACCACCATGAACAATTTTTTAAAAACCGCAGATGATTACTATAACAGAACGATAGCGGCAAGTTTTGCCAGGCTGATAAGGTACGTGGCAGCCTTCATGTCATTTACATTGCCGGGGCTTTATCTGGCGGTCACAAATTTTCATACACAGATACTGCCGACACCACTCATACTGGCGTTTTATGAAGCCAGACTCGGCTGCCCGTTTCCGCAGCTCATAGAGGTACTAATGATGGAGCTGTCCTTTGAGCTGCTTCGTGAAGCCGGCATAAGACTTCCCGGAGCAATGGGAAACACGATAGGCATAGTCGGAGGCCTCATAATCGGACAGGCAGCAGTAGATGCAAATTTAGTAAGCCCTATAGTGGTCATTCTTGTTGCATTCACCGCACTTTGTTCGTTTGCCATACCGAGTGAGGAGTTTGCATTTTCATTTAGGATACTCAAATTCGCTGTAATAATGATGTCGGCATGGCTTGGATATTTTGGATTTTTAATAAGTCTGATGGTGATACTTTTGCATCTCGCAAAGCTCAAAAGCTGTGGTTACCCATACATGATGCCATTTGTGGGCAGCGAGCTGACAGGCGGCGAGGATGAAAAGGACAGTATCATACGATTTCCGCTTCGCAGACTATGGAGGCGGCCTGTATTTGCAAGAGAAAAGGAGTGCAGAAAGCTGAAAGGAAATAAGGATGACTAAAAATATGAGCACAAGCTACACATTTGCACAAAATGAAAGCATATCGCCCCGCCAGCTATACAGGCTATACGTCTTTAATCTGCTTGGAGTCGGCACACTGGTGCTTCCAAACAATCTGGCAAAGCTTGGAGAGTATGCTTTTATCTCAATCGCACTCGGAGTTTTCATGGCATGGCTATTCATGTGGATAGTAAGCGAGGTGCGTGAACGCAGGAAAACAATATATGACAGAAGCATTGATAAAACAAAATATGCGAAAATATTAATTTATGATTTAATTATTGCGATATACGAGCTGTCACAGGCCGCATTTCTTGCATGGATATTTGTAAAGCTGATACGTGACAGCCTTATACCGGATGAGTCATTTACAGTTGTACTCCTTGTGATAATGGCGGTATGCGCTTATGCGCTAAGTGGCGGAGTGGAGTGCCGGGCAAGGGTATACGAGGTAGTATTTTTCTTTGTGCTGATACCGCTTGCTGCTATGCTTTTGTTTGCGCTATCGGATGTGAGATTAGACTATCTGATGATTAAGGACAGAGTCGGTGTGGACTTTGGTATAGCGGATATATTTGCGGGCGCATACTATGTGTTTGCAGCATCCATTTCCGTGTTCAATATACTGTTTGTAAGGGCACGCACTGCCTCACAGATACGAGGGAGTGTGAGTAAAGCAATATTCACATATGCAGGCATTCTTTTTTTACTGTATGCAGTATTGCTTGGAAACTTCGGAAAATATTCACTGTCGGAAATAGAGTTTCCGGCTGTTGTACTGATGAGTGATGTGCAGATAAAAGGCAGCTTCTTCAAGAGGGCAGATGCACTGATGCTGTCGGTGTGGTTTTTCACGCTGTTTTCAGTACTCAATATGAGCCTTTATTATGCGGTTTTAAGATGTGAGAATTTTGCTGAAAATACGGGAAAAATTATATTTACATTTAATAAAAACCGGCATTCCTGCAGCAATAAGCAATCTGGCTCTGACAGACAGAAAAGCCATGACAAGGAAAAGAGCACTATGAGAAGCAGGTGCATCATTTTTGTCATAGCAGTCACAGTGACCTTAGCATATATTCTTGAAAGTGGAGATGAAATCGTGAAAAAATATCTTGGATTTTTATTGTGCATAGCGATACCGGTCATAGTAGTGCTGACGATAGGTCTCATGCTCACCGGCTGCAGTGCAGTGGAACTTGAGGAGCGCTGTTTTCCGACACTTGCGGCGGTGGATATTGTAGATGTAGATACTGACGAAATAACCGATAAAGAAGTAACTGATAACAAAGCATATGTTAGCCACAGAGATGTTTCGACAAATGAAAATAGCGGATATATAGAGTTTTATTATAACATGGACAAATCCTACGAACCGGAATATGCAGATGATATCAAAACAGCAGTGGACAGCTTCGAGGATCGGCTGTCACAAAAAGCCGATACCAATCATTTGAAGGTGATTTTAATAGGAAAAACACTTAGAAAAGATAAAGCAGCTTATTCAGATTTCATGGAATACTGCAAGATATCCAAAAAATTTCCGAGAAACACATACGTGTGCATAGCAGATGATATAAATGATATCTTTGATAACATGGGTGATTATTATGAGCAGAAAATAAATAAGGAGAATCATGAGGATGGTGAACCGATAATTACACTTGGCACCTTGCTGGATGACTATACGAATGAAATTCATGAAACCCGGTAAAATTTTCAAAAAGGATGAATAAGCTCGTCAAATAAGGCAATACTTGTTTACATGAGAAAGAAAATAATAATAACAACCATAGCAATAATATCCCTTACGGCAGCGATAGCTGCAAAAAATCATACACCTGCCGCAAACACCAATAGTATAGCGTGTACAGCCGACATGCAAAAATCAATCGCCGGCAAAATCCTGCGTTTCCACGTGCTGGCAAACAGCGACAGCGAAGCAGACCAGAATGTGAAAAAGCAGGTGCGCGATGCAGTAGGGGCTTACATAGAGCCATATCTGCTGGAGTGCGAAAATATCGAAGAAACCAGAGCCACCGTAAATGACCATATGGACGAAATAATAGCGGTATCAAAGGAGACGCTTGCAGCAAACGGTTTTACATATGGCGCATCGGCAGAGCTTACACACACCGATTTCCCGGAAAAGACGTATGGAGACTATACATTTCCTGAGGGAAATTACGAGGCGCTTGAAATAACACTGGGCGATGGAGCCGGTCATAACTGGTGGTGCGTGCTGTATCCAAACATGTGCTTTAGAGGCAGTGTGTACGAGGTGGTGGAGGACGAAGCAAAGGAAAATCTTAAGGAGGTACTCACTCCGGACGAGTATGAGAGCATATTTGACAGTGGAAAATATGAAATAAAACTAAAAATCCTTGATATTTTCAGATAAAACAGTTAGTATATTCATGCTGAAAAAATATATTAAAAGAAAATATGTGATGACAAATTATTTAAACGTGAATTAATTTAGATATGCAAGAGGATAAGGAGAAAGAAATGACAAAGGATGTAGTAGTATCATTAAAGGGATTACAGCTCGCACCGGACCAGCAGTCGGATGCGGTAGAGGTGATTGCCCCGGGAGAGTATTATATAAGAAATAACAAGCACTATGTGCTTTTTGAGGAGATAATGGAGGGTGAGACCCAGACACTCAAAAATATGCTTAAATTCAATGAAAATTATCTTGAGTTCACCCGCAAGGGACCTATGAGTGTACATATGATATTTGAGAAGGGAAAGAAAAACCTGACATATTATTATACACCGTTTGGAAGTATCCAGATAGGTATTGATGCCACAAGCATAGAGGTAAAGGAGACTGAGGACGAGATAAGGGCAGAGGTAAAGTATGCACTTGATGTCAACTATGAATTTGTAGGCGACTGTCACATCAATATAGCTGTGAAGAAAAAAGGAGCAGCAGTCAAAATTGCATAAAAGTCTGCCAAGCCTATGGGGTAAAAAATATATAAAGCATATATGGATAGAGCATATAAAAAACAGAGCATGTGAGGATGAAAGCCATCCCACATGCTCTGTTTATGTACATGAAAATTAAATCATGATATTATTTCTGCTTGGCCTTTTTGGCAGCCGCTTTAGCAGCTTTTCTTTCAGCCTTTGCAGCCTCCTCAGCCTTGAGCTGTTCGTTGGCCTTGCTGTAGTTTTCTGCCATTCTTGCACGGAAGCCTTTTTTCTTCTTAGGCTTCTCAAGAGGTCCTCTGATACCGCGGACAGCTGTGATGTAGATACCGCTGACAGAAGCCTTAACCTCTTTCTTTAAAGGAATCTCATCAAAGATCTGCTCGTCTGCGATAAGAGTCATGACTCTTGGTCCGACCTTGGCCTTGACTACAGGCAGCTTTGAGCGGCGCATAAGCTTTGGTGTCTGCTCAATAATCTGCTGTGGGAGACCGGCATCCTTTAGCTTCATACGCTTTTTGTCAATGATTAGCATGTTGACTGTCTGTGATGCTGCAGCTATCTGCTCGTCCTGCTCTTCCTTTCTTTTTTGTGCTTTTTTACCGAGGATTGTTAATACTATAAATGCTACCACAAGCACTACTGCGATAACAATAAGTACGATTAATGCTGGATTCAAAACGTATCCCTCCTAAAAATTTGCTTATTTAAATTAATTTTATCAAATATGCTAAAAAAAATCAATCTTTATTGCAAGAATAGGTAAAACCGTAATATAATAGAACTATATTTTGGGAAAAGTCTTTAGAAGATGCAAAGGGGTACTTATTAATGAAGAAAATTGCTCTTCTGGCTGATGGCTGGAGAAGATATGTAACATATTCGTGGGTTGAGGGTATCATGGAAGGCTCTAAAGAGCTGGGACTGGATGTGTGCATGTATTTTTACAACACCAACGGAACCTGGAGTCAAGATCCAAAGTTTAACAAAGGCGAGTATGCGCTGAACGATTTGCCTGATTTAAACAGCTTCGACGGAGTGGTATTTGACTGCACCAATACGATCAACCAGGATGAGATACATTATATGGTCAGAAAGCTTCAGTCGGTAAATGTGCCGGTAGTGAGTATCGGGTATAAGGTTGATGGGTTTTACTATGTGGGCGACGACAATAAGAGGCTGTTTCGCAAGGTGATGGATCATATGTACTATGAGCATGGCTGCAAAAGCTTTGTGTTTGCAGGTGGTCCGCCGTATCATTATGAGAACAGAATGCGTTTTGAGGCTTTCAAGAAGGCTTTAAGTGATTATGGCATACCACTTACAGCTGATAAGTATATGTTTGGTGATTTTGATTATCAGACGGGTGTCAGGTATATGAGTGATTGGCACGAGAGCAAAAAACCGTTACCGGATGTGTTTTTATGTGCAAATGACAATATAGCAGCAGGACTGTGTGCGACAGCAGAGGTTCTCGGATACAAGGTACCACAGGATTTTAAGGTCACAGGCTTTGACAATCTGGATAAGGCTGCGTACTTTAACCCACAGATTACAACAGTGGAGCACAACAGGGGCAATATAGGCAGAAAAGTTCTTGAGATATTTAAGGGGCTTTGGAATGGCACGGGTGATGCTTCTGATAAATACCTTGATTCTGAGTTTATCCCGGCTGAGAGCTGCGGATGCCCTAATACCGGCAGAGTGGATTATCGTAATTACATAAAGAATATTATCAAAGGCTCAGTTGCAAAAGAGCAGGAGGAGGATGCAGTAATGATCCTCCAGAAAGAGCTCGAGGAGTGCAATGAATACTATGATTTGTTTGAGAGATACTCTGACTATATACAGAGCATGAAGTGTGACGGAGTGTATGTGGTCGGTGTTTCTGATCTGGCAGCTGCAAGGAACAATGCACACTTTAGGAAGCATGGCTATGATATTGACGACGAGGTTGTACTCTATGCGGATGACAAGGACAATGGAAAGCTTGAGTTTAAGAGTGTAAATGACCTTATGCAGTACATGCAGAGTGTAGATAAAAACACCTGTTATATGTATTACTCGCTGCATTTCAGGGACGAGATAGTGGGCTATGTAATACTCAGGAATCCCGAGTTTTTGTACGACCATCCTGAGCAGTTTGATATACAGTCTGCCCTTCTTAAGAAGCTTGAGAATCTTTTTAAGCAAAAGGTACTTGAGAATACAAATAATGAGCTTAAGAATCTCTACAACCATGATGCGCTCACAGGCCTATACAATCGTGTGGCATGCAATGAGATGGTCATTCCTATGTTTGCTGAGCTTGAAGACCAAAATGTCGGTTGCACCATAGTATTTCTCGATGTGGATGATTTCAAGAACATAAATGATACATACGGACACCAGTACGGTGACGAGCTTTTAAAGACTGTGGCGAGGGTGCTTGATGAGAAAAAGCCTGAGGGAAGTATGGTATATAGATTCGGTGGAGATGAATTTATCGTGTTTATCCCCGGGGACAGACATGACACTGCTGAGAAGTATATAAAGTGCGTGTATGATATCATGGAGCAGCACAGCCTGTTTATCAGTCACGGCATCATATATACGAAGCCGGGCAGTGGTAAGAGCTTTGACGATTATCTCGTAAGTGCTGACACAAAGATGTATCAGCTTAAGCAGCAGCACAAGCAGAAAAAGGATAGCAATTTCTTAAAGGGAGTGGATATTTCATCCGTTCCTATGATGGTTGACAATAATATACAAATAATGGATAGGGAAGGTCATGTGTGCAGGGTATTTGATTTTTTAAAGCTGAATAATGTAAATTCAGTCCGTCTGCGCATATGGAATGAGCCTGATAAGGTGCCGGAGTCTAAGGGGTATTGCAGTCTTACATATGTTCTCGAGATGGCTCATGCAATTAAAAAATACAAAATGCATTTTCTGCTGGATTTTCATTATTCGGATTACTGGGCAGATCCTAGACAGCAGAATAAGCCTGATGCGTGGAAGAATTTAAGCTTTGATGAGCTGAAGGAGGTAGTGCACAAGTACACATATGATGTGCTATACAGATTAAAAATCATGGATTGTGCGCCGGATATGGTTCAGATTGGCAATGAAATAAGGAGTGGTATGCTGTTTCCGGATGGTGCAGTGCCACAGTACAGGCAGCTGGCTGCGCTTGTAAATGAGGGAATCAGAGCTGTCAGGGAGCTGCTCCCGGAGACAAAGGTCATGATTCATCTGGATCAGGGAGGCAGATATAACTGTATTATGCCTTGGCTTGATTCTATGTTTAATGCGGGCATGCTGCCGATTGACGCGATTGGCCTTTCCTTTTATTCGTTCTGGCATGGTACCTTCATGGATTTGAAGGATACTATGAGCAGGCTCATAAAATTATATAATCTGCCGGTTTATATTGTGGAGACAGCTCATCCGTGGAGGCATTGCAAGGGAGAGCATATCTCGAAGGAACTCATGGAGACTGCAGGCCTTGATGCAGGCAGCGCAGAGCAGAAGAAGTCTCTTGAAATAATCATGCAGATAGCAGCAGAGGTGTCAAAGGATACCGGAAAGACCGGTGTATACTACTGGGAGCCTGTCGGTGTGCCTGGTAAAGGCATGGGAACCTGGTTTGAGAATATGGGTATGTTTGACGAGCATGGCAGGGCTTTGCCGGGCTGGGATGCAATCAGGGACTTTGATCCGAAAAATCCTCCGATTAAAGAGCTTGATAAGTATATTGAATCACTTTATGAGTATGAAGAAACACCGGAGGTGGAGGATTTCATGAAGCTTCTTATGATTCATGGAAATCTAATCTCAAATCCTGAATTTAAGGATGGATTTAATAATTGGCAGATTGAGACAAGTCTCGAAGAAAGACAGTATACACTGGGGAAGGATGGAGTGTTTATCTCTTCGGATGCCAATTTTGACTATTCGATAAGCCAGACAGTGGATATTGAATATACCGGTGAGTATATAGCAGCGGTTGACTATAGAGGAACCAATACAACAGGTGTCGAGGTCGAGCTGTTTATGGATGTGGAGGATGAAAGCGGCGTTCATACATATACAAGCGACATTTTCCCGGCTGATGTCAGGTTTGTGACACATCTGCTTAAGCCGGTAAGGCTGCAAAAGAATGCCAGGGTGACAGTAGGGCTTAGGATGCATACTCCTCCGGTGTTTGCAAAGATAAAGAAAATTTCACTCGTTGTAATTTAACCTGATATGTGATATTGTAGATAGGTATAGTGTTTTGCGAATGCGTTTTTGCCGTGGCAGGGCATTGTACATATAAATAATGTAACTTACAGATTTCAGGAGGATTCCAATGAGTGAGAAGAAGAATACAGGTAAGAAGGCAGTCATAGCAGTGATTGTGATTGCACTTATCGTGGTAATTATTGCGCTTGCTGTTGTGATAAGCAACAAGAGCAAAAAGGGTGGCTCAAAGAGCGCAACAGAGGCAGGCACCCAGGCCGGCAGCGAGACGATGCGAAGCGGACAGTTTGACATAGACTACGCAAAGCAGGTTACAAAGCTTGCAGACTATTCAGGTATTGCAATTACAGTCTCAAACGATTATGAGATAAACGATACAGCAAAGCAGAAATATCTGACCAATGTGCTTCAGTCATATGGTGTAGATGCGTACAAGCAGGTTACAGATCGTGATACAGTTGCAGATGGCGATTATGTCAAGGTTGATTACACAGGATATAAGGATGGCAAAGCATTTGATGGTGGCTCAGCTACAGATGTGATGCTTGATGTGACAAATAACAGCCAGGTCGGCGGTTCATCCTTTATTGATGGATTTACAAAGCCTATAATCGGAGCCAAGGTGGGTGACAAGGTTAAGGGTGACGTGACATTTCCTGAGGATTATGGCAATGACGACTTAAACGGACAGACAGTTACATTTGAGTATACAGTAAAGGGCATTTACTCAGCAGATCCTGTTGCACTTGCTGATATGACTGACGAGCAGGTCAACACAGTGTTTGGAAAGGCCGGAGTGACAACAAATGCCCAGCTTACCACACAGATTGAGAAGGATTTGAAGCAGCAGCTCTACAGCGCTGAGGTAGACAAGATAAAGAGCTACATGATTGAAAACAGCACAGTCGAGATTCCTGATGAGTATTTACAGGCCAGACTCAATGAGTATATTGCTTCATTTACCAAGGAAAATGTCAAGGATGGACAGACACTTAAGAAATATTTAAAGTCCAACTACAACATGACAGTGGATCAGGCCACAGAGAAGTGGAAGGAGAATCTGACAGAACAGATAAAGACAGAGTTCATCTTTGGGCTTATCGCTGAGAAGGAAAATATCAAGATGGATGATGATGCCTTCAACAGCTATGTGGATTACATCGTATCAGCCAGCAATGGTCAGTTCAGCAAGGCTTCTGAGGTATACAAGTATTTTGGAAGCGGACACAAGGATGAGGGAAAGACATACCTTAAGAACCAGTACCTTGTAAACAAGGCTATTGATACAGTCACAGAGAAAGCAAATGTGACATTTGAGGATGGCAGTGCAGCGCCGGATACTTCAAGTGGCAGCGCGGATGCCGAATAATAACGATAAATATGCTGTCTGTGGTGATGCGCAGGCAGCTTAAATGGAGGATTAGATAATGGAACTTACAAACATACGCGAGATTTTCCGCAACAAGGACAAATTCGCTGACAAAGAGGTGACTATCGGAGGATGGGTCAGAAGCAATCGTAATTCAAAGAATTTTGGATTTATCGTGGTAAACGACGGTACATTTTTTGAGCCAATCCAGGTTGTATACGGAAATGGCTTAGACAACTATGATGAGGTTGGCAAGATCAATGTCGGAGCTGCAATTATCGTAAGAGGTACACTTGTGCTCACTCCGGATGCAAAGCAGCCATTTGAGATTCAGGCCGCAGAGGTGACTGTTGAGGGGGCATCCACACCGGATTATCCTCTGCAGAAGAAGAGACATACATTTGAGTATCTTCGTACAATCTCACACTTAAGACCTCGTACCAATACTTTTGAGGCAGTTTTCAGAGTGCGCTCACTCTGCGCATATGCTATTCACAAATTCTTTCAGGAGAGGGATTTTGTGTACGTGCACACACCGCTTATCACAGGAAGTGACTGTGAGGGTGCAGGAGAGATGTTTCAGGTGACCACACTTGATTTGAACAATCTCCCTATGACAGAGGAAGGAAAGGTGGATTTCTCAAAGGATTTCTTTAATAAGCCTACCAACCTTACTGTTTCAGGACAGTTAAACGGCGAGACATATGCTATGGCATTCAAGAATATCTACACCTTCGGACCTACCTTCCGTGCGGAGAATTCAAACACTACACGTCATGCGGCAGAGTTCTGGATGATTGAGCCTGAGATTGCTTTTGCAGACCTTGAGGATGATATGATGCTTGCAGAGAGCATGCTCAAGTATGTTATCAACTATGTGCTTGAAAATGCACCTGAGGAGATGGCATTTTTCAACAATTTCGTGGACAAGGGACTCCTTGACAGATTAAGAAATGTTGTTGAAAATGATTTTGCACGTGTGACATACACAGAGGCTATCGACATCCTTTCAAAGCACAATGACAAGTTTGATTACAAGGTATCATGGGGCTGCGATTTGCAGACTGAGCATGAGAGATACCTTACAGAGCAGATTTATAAGCGCCCTGTATTTGTCACAGATTATCCGAAGGAGATAAAGGCCTTCTATATGAAGCTGAATGACGACGGAAAGACCGTTGCAGCAGTTGACTGTCTCGTGCCGGGAATCGGAGAAATAATCGGTGGAAGCCAGAGAGAGGATGACTACGACAAGCTTCTTGCCAGAATAAATGAGCTTGGACTTTCAGAGGATGACTACAAGTTCTACCTTGACTTAAGAAAATACGGCTCTGCAAGACACGCAGGCTTTGGATTGGGCTTTGAGAGATGCGTAATGTATCTTACCGGCATGGGCAATATCCGTGACGTTATCCCATTCCCTAGAACAGTTAATAACTGTGAGCTGTAATCACGAATGAATTTCATACATGAATAATTACCGCCCTTTGCACATATATATGATGTGTGGAGGGCGTTTTTATGTGGAGAAAAATCAAAGGTCCTGTGATAACAATATGTATCATGCATCTTACGGCGCTTTTGTGCCTTATCATACTTTCTATAGTACAGTGCTTTGTCGACATGGCGGAGTGGATAAAGTTTGCACTTGCCATGGCGGTCAATATAGTGGTGGGGCTTGTGTGCGGATTTTTGCTCAAATGCTGCTTTCACCGCAGACGTTTTATCAGGGTGACGGTCGTAGCATACTGGATAACGTATGTGATAGCAACAGTGGTCATAGATATAGGTGAATCAAAAAATATATTCGAGCTTTTGATAATACTCCTTCTGGTAATGTTTTCAGCGCTTGTTTTTCGCTAAAAAAGGACTTTTCATATTGATAATGCTGTGATATAATGTTGAAAGCAAATATGATGTGTCAATGAGACATCGTTAAATGAAAAGGAGATAAAAATGAAACACGTAAAGACATTAAATACAAGAAAATTACAGAACACAGTTAAAAAGGGCGGATGTGGCGAGTGCCAGACATCATGCCAGTCAGCTTGCAAGACATCTTGTACAGTTGGAAACCAGACTTGTGAGCAGTACAAATAGTCATAGGTGAAGCGGATTTAAAGAGTGTGCGCTGATAGGTGCACACTCTTTTCGCAGTGTAATTTTAAAATGTGTATAGAAAGAGAGGAATATTGTAGTGGTTCATCAGTACAAGAACAACGGCTATAATATTGTCTTAGATGTCAACAGTGGCGCAATCCATGTGGTGGATGATGTCACATATGACGTTATTGAGCTGTTTGAGGACAACTCAGCTAAGGAGATTATTGAAAAGCTTGTGGACAGGTATCCACAGACGGAGATAGAAGAAGCAATACAGGAAGTAAATGAGCTTAAGGATAATGAAGAGCTCTTCACAGAAGATACATACAAAGAGCGTATCATAGATTTCAAGAAGCGCCAGACAGTTGTAAAGGCACTTTGCCTTCACATAGCGCACGACTGCAACCTTGCCTGCAGATATTGTTTTGCAGAGGAGGGCGAGTATCACGGCAGACGAGCTCTCATGAGCTATGAGACCGGAAAACAGGCACTTGATTTTTTGATTGCCAATTCAGGCAGCAGGAGAAACTTAGAGGTAGACTTCTTTGGAGGAGAGCCTCTTATGAACTGGGATGTGGTGAAGCAGCTTGTGGCATATGGAAGAGAGCAGGAGAAGCTTCATGACAAGCATTTCAGGTTCACGCTCACCACAAACGGTGTGCTCTTAAATGACGAGATTATGGAGTTCGCCAACAAAGAGATGGACAATGTAGTCCTTAGTATCGACGGACGCAAGGAGGTTCATGACCGCATGAGACCTTTCAGAAAGGGTGCCGGCAGTTATGACCTTATTGTTCCGAAATTCCAGAAGTTTGCGGAGAGCAGACATCAGGACAAGTACTATGTGAGAGGTACATACACACATTTCAATACTGATTTTTCAAAGGATGTGCTTCATCTGGCTGATTTAGGCTTCAAGCAGATTTCGGTTGAGCCTGTGGTGGCACAGCCTACAGATGAGTATGCACTTAAGGAATCTGATTTACCTGTGCTCTTTGATGAGTACGACAGACTTGCAGCAGAGATGGTAAAGAGAAACAAGGCAGGAAACGGCTTCAATTTCTTCCATTTTATGATAGATTTAGAGGGAGGACCTTGTGTATATAAGCGTCTTTCCGGTTGTGGCTCAGGAACTGAGTACCTGGCAGTGACTCCATGGGGAGATTTATATCCATGCCACCAGTTTGTGGGCAATGAGGACTTCCTTATGGGTAATGTCTGGGATGGCATCAAGGCCACTGACATCCAGGATGAGTTTAAGTGCTGTAATGTTTATGCCAAGGAAAAATGTCGCAACTGTTTTGCCAGATTCTATTGCAGCGGTGGCTGTGCCGCCAACTCATACAACTTCCACGGCACAATCACTGATGCCTATGATTTAGGCTGCGAGCTGCAGAAGAAGCGTATAGAGTGCGCTATCATGATTAAGGCAGCAGAGGCTGATATGGCAGATGATGCACAATAATTTGAATTTGTCACGGGAAACGGATAGCGGTATTTGTGACCCGTGTGCGAATATATTTGCCATCTGTATACCTATATGGATGGTAGCAAAATGACAGGAAGGTATAAGAAAATGAAAAAAGGAAAGAGTTGGGTGATTATCCTTGTGGCAGTCATTTGTATCGGCTTGCTGGGCTGGTATTCCACTGCAGTAATCACCGACACAAAGCAAAAGCAGGAGGCAACTGCTAATGGTGAGAGCACCAAGGATAAGGATTATCAGAATATCAAGCTTGGTCTCGACCTCTCAGGTGGTGTTTCAATCACCTACCATATCAAGGACAAGAATCCTTCAGACAAGGATGTAAATGATACTATCGCAAAGCTCGAGGAGCGTGCAGAGAGCTACACAACAGAGTACTCTGTATACAAGAGCGGGGATGACCGTATCACTGTAGAGATTCCGGGTGTTGACGACCCTAACAAGGTACTCGAGGATCTTGGAAGTCCGGGATCACTGTACTTCATCGCCCAGTATGACAGTGACGGAAATGCCAACTATACACAGGACACATCGGTTGAGGGCGGCTACAAGCTCAACTATGATATTGACACCTTAAAGGCCAATGGCTCAGTCATCCTCGATGGTAACGATGTAAAGGATGCAAGCGCCCAGTATGACCAGTCATCATCTACATCAACCAAGGAGCCTGTTGTTTCATTAAAGCTCAAGGATAAGGCTATTGACACATGGGCAGATGCCACAAAGAAGGCAAAGGATGCAGGACAGTCAATCGGTATATACTATGATGATCATTTCATCAGCGTTCCTACAGTAAGCGCCGTTATCTCAGATGGTAACTGTGTAATCAACGGAATGAAGGATTACGACGAGGCAACAAGCCTTGCAACATTTATCCGTGTCGGAGCCATCAACCTCCAGCTCGAGGAGTTAGAGTCAAATGTTGTTGGCGCACAGCTCGGTGGAACAGCGCTCACAAATGCAGTAAAGGCTGCAATTATCGGAATTATCTTAATCATGATATTCATGATTGTGCTCTATGGTATACTCGGTGTGGTTGCATCTATCGGACTTGCACTCTACTCAATGCTTACAGTACTGTTTATTTACTGGTTTGAGATTACACTTACACTGCCGGGTATCGCGGGTATCATCCTTGGTATCGGTATGGCAGTAGATGCAAACGTTATCGTATTTGCCCGTATCCGTGAGGAAATCGCAGGTGGCAAATCAGTGCTTGCTGCAGTAAATGAGGGCTACAAGAAGGCTCTTTCAGCCATCCTCGATGGACAGGTTACAACCTTTATCGCAGCACTTGTGCTTATGGTGCTCGGTTCAGGTACAGTAAAGGGCTTTGCATACACACTTATGATTTCAATTATTCTGTCACTGTTTACAGCTCTTTTTATTGCAAAATACCTTACAAGAGCATTTTACGGTGTCGGTGTCAGAGCTGAGAAGTTCTACGGCAAGGCAAAGAAGAGAAAGGTTATCAGATTTGTACAGAACAGAGTTAAATACTTTGTTATCTCAGGTGTAGTTATACTTGCAGGTATTGGCGGCATGATTTATTTCGGTGCTACAAGCGGCAATGCATTAAACTACAGTCTTGAGTTTGTAGGTGGTACATCAACCACTGCAGACTTTGGCAAGGATTATACAGCCGCAGAGGTTGAGAAGGACATCGTGCCTTCAGTATCAAAGCTCCTTGGCAATAGTGCAGTGCAGGTTACTACAGTTCAGGGCAGCCATGATGTCACATTAAAGACACGTACACTTTCACTCGATGAGAGACAGGATCTCGCAGCTCTTCTTGAGAAGGATTTCAATGTTGATGCATCAACTATAGAGACTCAGAGTATCAGCTCAACAATCAGTGGTGAGATGAGAACAAACGCTGTAAAGGCAGTTATTATTTCATGTATTTTCATGCTGTTATATATCTGGTTCAGATTCAAGGACATCAGATTTGCTTCAAGTGCTATCCTTGCGCTGGTACATGATGTGCTTGTTGTAGTCACAGCATATGCACTTATCAGAATCTCAGTCGGCAGTACGTTTATTGCATGTATACTTACAATCGTAGGTTACTCAGTCAACGATACAATCGTTATCTTTGACCGTATCCGTGAGAACCTTCACGGTATCAAGAAGTACTCAGCAGATGAGCTTGCTGATATAGCAAACGAGTCCCTTACACAGACACTTTCACGAAGCATCAATACTTCGCTTACTACATTTGTTATGGTATTGTTACTCTTTATCTTTGGTCATACATCAATCAGAGAGTTCTCATTACCACTCATGGTAGGTGTGCTTTGCGGAACATATTCTTCAATCTGCATCGCTACAGAGCTGTGGTATGTGATGAAGCTTTATCTGGGCAAGAGCGCCATTAAAAAGCAGGCGGCTGCACCGGCTAAGGTTTCTAAAAAAGCTAAGAATTAATAATTAATTTATGGCCCGGCCTTTAAAGGCTGGGCTATTGTTTTTTGTGGACTTATTAATATATGCAGATATGTTTATATATTTATAAATTTATATGCGGAGTAATAGAATGGAGCATTATTTATATGAAAATTTTTCTGATTTATCTGCTTCTTATGAATATAGCAGGCTTTGCTGCGATGGGAATTGACAAGTGTAAGGCCAAGGCACACGCATGGCGCATCCCTGAGAAGACATTATTTGGGCTCAGCCTGCTGGGCGGAAGCGCCGGTACCTGGGCTGGGATGTATGCCTTCAGGCACAAGACAAAGCATTGGTATTTTGTAAAGGGGATGCCGCTTATTTTCTTTATCCATGTGGTTATTGCATGTGTTGTCTACAGGAATTTCTATTAGAAATTTAATTATACAAGGTAACAAAATACTTAATGTAGGTAAAAAGTAACAAAAAAATATAGCATATAAGTACATAATTGTGTATAATAGATAACAGGTACAAAACCACTACACAACTATCAAGGAGGACAAAATAATGTGGGCATATGAAAGCGTATTTTATCAGATTTATCCGTTAGGCTTCTGTGGGGCACCATTTGAGAATGATGGTGTTTTGGAGCACAGAATTTTAAAAGTAAATGACTGGATACCTCATATCAAAAAGCTTGGGGCAGATGCAATCTATTTTTCACCGGTGTTTGAATCTGATACACACGGATATAATACAAGGGATTATACAAAAATAGACACAAGGCTTGGCACAAACGAGGACTTCGCACAGGTCTGTGATAATCTGCACAAGGACGGCATAAGGGTGGTGCTGGATGGTGTGTTCAATCATGTGGGAAGAGGTTTTTGGGCGTTCCAGGATGTGCTTAAAAACAGAGAAAGCTCACCATATGTAAACTGGTTTGGCCGTATAGCCTTTGACGGCAACTCAAACTATAATGATGGATTGTGGTACGAGGGCTGGGAAGGCAATTATGATCTGGTCAAGCTTAATCTGAGAAATGAGGATGTAATCCAGCATATCTTTTCAGCGATAAAGGGCTGGGTAGACGAGTTTGATATAGACGGGCTGAGACTTGATGTGGCATACTGCCTCGACCATGATTTCCTCAGAAGACTAAGGGAGTTTTGCGACTCACTAAAGCCGGATTTCTTCCTGGTGGGAGAGACACTGCATGGTGACTATAACCAGATTATGAATGATGCGATGCTTCACTCGGTAACGAACTATGAGTGCTATAAGGGTCTGTACTCGAGCTTTAATTCCATGAATATGTTTGAGATAAATCATTCGCTTCTCAGACAGTTCGGACCGGAGCAGTGGACTCTCTACAAGGGTAAGCACCTGCTGTCATTTGTGGACAATCATGATGTGACAAGAGTGGCAAGCATACTGACCAATGAAAAGCACCTGCCTCTCATCTATGCACTTGCATTTGGTATGCCGGGCATCCCTTGTGTGTACTATGGCAGTGAGTGGGGAGAGAAGGCAAAAAAAGAAGACGGTGATCCGGCGCTTAGGGCATGCTTTGAAGCGCCACAGTGGAATGAACTGACTGAGTGGATTTCAAAGCTTACAGAGGCAAAGAAGCAGTCAAAGGCACTCTGCTACGGTAATTTCTATTCGGTTGTGCTCACAAACGGCCAGTGCGTTTTCGGTCGTGAATGTGATGGCGAAAGGGTATTCGTGTGCATCAATGCCGCAGACCAGCCGTTTTTCGCGGGCTTTGATATGGGAAAGGGTGATGCAACAGACCTGATTACAGGTGAGCAGATTACATTAAACGGTGGCCTTGAGCTGCCACCTTACAGTGCATACTTTTTGAGATAACATTTGTATGGACAATAAAGGAAAAAATAAAAGAAAAAATGGAAGAAAAGAGCTCATATGTGCTGTCACAGCCGTAGTGGTACTTTACACAGCTATGGAGTCGATAGGCATCACATGCCCCATTAAGTTCATCACCGGAATATCATGTGCAGGCTGTGGTATGTCGAGGGCATGGATGGCATTTTTACAGCTTGATATAGCAAAGGCATTTGCATACCATCCGCTTTTTTGGCTTGTGCCTATTGCGGTAATAGTGCTTTTGTGTAAATCTAAAATAAATATTAAAATTTATAAAATAATTATATTTACAATCATCATTATGTTTGCTATTGTTTATATATGCAGATTGATATGGTCAGGAGATGATGTCGTGGTCTTTGAGCCGGAAAAGAATATCCTGTTTCGTATCATTCGTGTAATAAAAAGCAAATAAAAAAGGAGAAAGAAGATGTTTTGTGAGAAATGTGGAAAAGAAATTCCTGATTCAACAAAATTCTGTCCATACTGTGGAGCAGCTGTTTCCAAGGCACAGGATTTTGTCAACAAAGCAGGAGAGGTCTTCAATGCAGCAGAGCAGGAGCTTGGAAGTGCATTTGATGAGGTAAAGCAGTCCTTCACAGGAAACAGTGCAAACCAGCAGAATGCAGGTGGACAGTACAATGGAGGCTACCAGAACAACGGAGCCGGACAGTACAACGCAGGCTACCAGAATAGCGGAGCCGGACAGTACAACGCAGGCTATCAGAACAACGGAGCCGGACAGTACAATACAGGCTACCAGAACAATGGTGGTCAGACTCCTCCGCCATACAGGGGAGAGAAGTTAAAGGATGACAGAGGTCTTGCCTCATACATCATCCTGTCTATTATTACATGTGGTATTTATGGATATTATTTCATCTACAAGATGGCTCATGATGTCAATATAGCATGTGATGGAGATGGCGAGAATACATCAGGTCTCGTAGCATTTATCCTGCTTTCAATGATTACATGCGGTATCTATGCATGGTACTGGTACTACAAGCTGGGCAACAGACTGGCAAATAATGCAGGCAGATACGGACTTGTCATTCAGGAGAATGGAACCACTGTTTTGATGTGGTGCATATTTGGTACACTTATCTGTGGAATCGGACCATTCATCGCTATGCATATCCTTATAAAGAACTCAAATATGATCTGCAATGCTTACAACAGGGCACATGGACTTATGTAATTTGAGTTTTGATTTAATTTAATTAAATAATTTGATTATATTATTTCTAAAGCGGGAGGCAGTTTGCATTAAGCAGACTGTCTCCTTAAATTTTGTATATTAAATTAAACGGTAAATATTATTGAAAAAGGTCATTCAGACATTGACAAAAATTTGTCAAAGTGTTACTATTTTTTTATAAATTACGACAGAAATGTCGGTTATACATAGGTTTTTTAAGGAGGATTTATACAATGAGCGAGTTCAAAAATTTAACACTTGACGTAGCAGATCAGATTGCAGTACTTGCAATCTCAAGACCGGCTGCTCTTAATGCATTAAACAGTGAGACTCTTGATGAGTTAAATGTAGCATTAACAGAGATAGAGGCAAGAGACGATGTTAAGGTGCTTATCCTTACAGGTGGTCCTGACAAGAAGGGCAACGAGTTCAAGTCATTCGTAGCAGGAGCAGACATCTCAGAGATGGTTAATTTCACAGCACCACAGGCAAGAGCATTCGGAATCAAGGCTTCAGAGCCATTCTTCAAGCTCATGAATATGCGTCAGGTAACAATCGCAGCTGTCAATGGATTCGCACTCGGTGGAGGATGCGAGATTTCTATGGCATGTGATATCAGAATCGCTTCTGAGAACGCAATTTTCGGACAGCCTGAGACAGGACTTGGAATCATCCCTGGCTTTGGCGGTACACAGAGACTTGCTCGTTTAGTAGGAATGGGACGTGCTAAGGAAATGATCTTCACATGCGACAATGTAGACGCAGCAGAAGCATACCGCATCGGTCTCGTTAATAAGGTAGTAGCAAAAGAGGAGCTTATGCCAACAGCTAAGGCTATGGCTGCAAAGATCATCTCTAAGGGAAGCTACGCAATCTCAGTTGCAAAGGCTGCTATCAACAACGGATATGATATGGATATCAAGAACGCTGTTGAGATGGAAGCAAACCTCTTTGGTGTTGTAAATGATACAAACGACAAGAAAGAGGGAATGGGAGCATTCCTTGAGAAGAGAGCTGCAAACCTCACAGATTTCTAAATTATGATTTGAATTATTTATTGTATATGAATTAAAATAGCCGGTGTGTTAAGCACCGGCTATTTTGTATGAATCAGATTAGATTATTACTCTCACGATAAACATAGTATCAGATACACTGTACTGGCATTTGCCGCCCAGTCTCTCAGCAGTCTGTCTGATGCTTTTTGTACCAAGCCCATGCCCTCTTTCTGTTGCAATGGGCATATCGTTTATGAGCTAAGGCATTGTCGTTTTCATTGTTTTCGATGAAGGCAGCTATATTATTCAGAAAGTGCCTCATATCGTGACGCAGCAGAGAAACATTTTTACCCCTTAAGTCATTTTGACTTTATTATATAATCTTTTTTGTAAAGCGTAAACAACAGTCTTGAAAAAAGAATGAAACGTATCTATAATTAGAGTACTGTTCACATGGCAGTGTTAATATATAATTATAGATTTACAAGAGGAAAAAATGAAGTCAAGAGCAACACAGACCAAAGAATTGGATATGGTGAACGGACCACTCGCAAGGAAGATACTGATTTACTCCATACCGCTCATGTTCTCAAACCTGCTTCAGGTATTTTTCAATATGACGGATGTGGCAGTGGTGGGAAAATTTGCAGGTGCAAGAGCACTCGGCTCGGTCGGTTCCACGACGATCATCATCACACTCACAACAGGCATACTGCTTGGCATGGGAGGAGGTGTCAATGCTGTCACGGCACTGCACATGGGAGCAGAGGACTATCAGAGGGTGCATAAGACCGTCCACACATCGGTCATTCTGTGCTTTATAGCGGGACTTTTACTGTTAGTGACAGGCCTGGCTTTTTCAAAGCCACTGCTTGAAGTGATGAATACAAAGCCTGAGCTTATAGACGGTGCTACAGCATATCTGATGATATATCTGTGCGGTTCGCCGGCGCTTGCGCTTTATAATTTCGGCAACGGTGTGCTGAGCGCAGTGGGAGATACAAAGAGGCCTCTTATATACCTGAGTATCTCAGGTATTATCAATATAGTGCTCAACCTGTTCTTTGTAATAGTATGCAGACTGGGTGTGATAGGAGTAGCCATCGCAAGCATCATAGCACAGTACATCTCAGCGACTCTCATCATCAGGTTTCTACTGAAGACATACGGCAGCTACGGCCTGCGCATGAAGGATATAGCGATTGACAGGGATGCAGCTGCAGCAGTGCTTCGGATTGGAGTGCCGGCTGCGATACAGTACTCGCTCTTTGCCATAGCCAATATATGTATCCAGACATCCATCAATTCCTTCAGCCATGTGGTCGTGGAGGGCAATTCAGCCGCCACCAATGCGGATTCGCTTATCTATGACATGATGGCGGCATTTTACACCGCATGCACCAGCTTCATAGCGCAGAATCTGGGCGCGAGGAAAAAGGAAAGGGTGCTTAGGACATTTTTCATCACACTGGCATACTCGTTTCTGATGGGACTGGTGCTTGGAGTGGCATTGTTTATATTCCAAAGACCGTTCCTTTTGCTCTTTACGAGTGATGATGCCGTGATACACTATGGACAGATCAGAATCGGTGTGATGGCATTCGTCTACTGTGTATCAGCCTTCATGGACAATGCCACAGCCGCCGCCAGGGGCATCGGAAAAAGCGTCATGCCAACCATCATAGTTGTCATGGGTTCTGTCGTATTCAGGATTATATGGCTGCTCACAGTGTTTGCGTATTTTAAGACACTGCAGTCCTTATACCTCATATACGTCATTTCGTGGACGCTCACCGCAATCGCCGGCAATATATACTTTGCATACCACTACAGGAGAATTTAGCGGATAGCTATAATAAAACTGAATAGTAAGCGATAAGAACAGTCAGACATATGTGAGAGATGTGCCCGGCTGTTTTTGCGGTTTCGCGGCTGTCTCTCTTTTATAATAGGATAATAGGAATTTGCCTGATATTTTTATTGCCCTTTTGCGGTTTTAATGCTACAATCAAGCCAAAGCATTATATTTCTGTTGAGCGACACCACAGTACACATTTTTATCGGTGCGTATCACTTTGAAGAGGGCAGAACCACTTATTATTTTTCGACAAAGACATGGAAATTTTCAATGCTTTAAGTTACCTATCAATAGCAGGGAAAATGGATATGTCGATTGAGAAACATTATGTGAATGAAGCTGACTGGGGTTGTTGATGCTTTATATTGACAAGAAATTTTGTATCATGCGATATTCTATTCTTCTTGCTTACACAACTAAACAGGAGGAGAATAATGTCGGGAGAGACAAAAGAGGTTTTGGGCAGTAATTATGGCCAGAACGATGTAATCATCAACGGATTGATTGACAAAATGACGCTGTTTGATGACAATCTGATGAGTCTTGTATTCGGGCAGAATATCGAGACAACGGAGTTACTGCTTCGCGTAATAATGGAGCGTGATATTAAGGTTATAGACGTCCGGGGGCAGGATGAATTAAAAAATCCAGTGATTGGTGGGAGATGTATTACCTTGGATGTGCATGCAATAGATGTCGATGGCAGACATATTGATATCGAGGTGCAGATTAATGCTGAGGGATCGCATGTCAAAAGAGCCAGATATCATAGCAGTATGATGGATGCGAGGATGCTGGAGGAAGGACAGGAGTTTAAGGAGATTAAGGATTCATACGTGATTTTTATTTATGATCACGATAAGTTCAGAAAAGGACTGCCATTTTATCACATTCAAAGGCGTGTTGATGAAACGGGTGAAGCCTTTGGAGATGGTTCGCATATTATCTATGTAAATGGAAGGTATGAAGGTAATGATGATATAGGTCGGATGATGAGAGATTTTCATCAGTGCAGGCCGGAGCTGATAAAAAGTGAGACATTGTCAAAAGCGGTGGCTTATTACAAAGAAAAGGAAGGACGTGGTGCTATGAGTGAAGCTGTAAGAAAGTACGCAATGGAATATGCAAAAGAATATGCAAAAGAGTATGCAAAAGAGTATGGTGAGGAACAAAGAAGAGAAGGTATGAAGGCTGGAATTAAGACTGGCATTGAGACTGGAATTGAGACTGGCATTCAGACCGGACGTCGTACAGAAATATTCTTATCGGTTCAGGATGGGGACTATTCGGTGAACAGGGGAGCTGAGAAGCTTGGAATGTCAGTGGATGAGTTTGAGAAATCAATGAGTGAGGCAGGCTACAGAGTGCCGGAGTTAGTGTAACACGTATATATACAATTAAAATCGAGGCATGTTTAATTATGGAAAATTCAAATGAAAAAGAAGACATGAGAGCACTTATTATGGTATTTGTAATATGGCTTTTGTTATGGTGTGTTGATAATAGACAGTATTTTTTTGAGTATCTGCCGCATCACTCAGATTATGAGATAGTGGCAGCATATAAAGCTTTTAATGGTGATATGCGTGATAATATAATCAGGGTATATGTACCGGATAGGGATAATGCTATCGGATATATAAAGGCAGACTACACAGACAAAGAGGAAAAGCCTATATATGTAGGATACAGTAAGGAAAGGTCACCTCACGTTGTACGTAAAACACCGGCGCTTTCAAAAGGAATGATTTTAGCGGGAGGAATCATTCCGGCAGCAATAGTCCAATATTTTTTTAGAAAAAAGCATAAATAGTGTCCTTAGACACGCAGGAAATTTAGAGACCCTTCAGGATTGTCAGTGCCCTTCTCAAGCAGCGAGATGAGCTCTGAGATAGTCTGTTCGGTCTCTTCTTTTGTGGACGGAATCAGTGTATTGTCAAGCTTTACGACGAGCACAAGAAGCACAATCTCTGCAAGCGCATCAGGCTGTTGGCACACGATAAGTCCCTCAGCTGCTCCCTGCCTTATGATTTCACCGGTCACCGGCTTTAGCTCGGTAATCAGGTAATTGATGTATTTGTTGTGCAAAAATGCATTCTCCTGCACACCGTTTCCGGCATCGGACTGGATTTTTAAAAAGGCGGCAGAGGAGTTGCGACATGCCTGAAATATCATCGCCATGCGCACAAACGGAGATATATCGGTGCGCTTTGCAAGCTCCTTTGCGGTGGCAAGCGGCTCTTCGTAGCTTTTTGCCATAAGTGCATCAAAGATAGCCTCCTTTGATGAAAAATAATAATATATGCTACCCTTGCCTATCCCGGCTGTCTGGGCGATTTCGCTGACAGATATCTGGGATATTTTTTTTGTTTCTAAAAGGGTTCTTAGCGCTTCAAGTATCTTCTCGTATTTTTCCGAATTTGGTCTTGTGGAATGTGGCATAGTGGCTCCTCTTTTATTAGTTACGTTCATTTTAATATATATGATTAAAGGGTCAAAAGGTATCATCGATGCATGCTTGCATGCAATTCGATGTATACCTTAGTGACCCGCACTACACCGAGAAAGTAGCAATTTGCTGCGGGAACGCAGGAAATTAGCGGATTTCGAGGTGTAGTCAGATTACGGGAATGCGTAGCATGTAGTAATCTGATTAATCATAAATGAGGGGCAAAATACCTTTTGACCCTCATATCATATATATTATCACAATCCATATGATTCTTCCATGAGATTTTACCGGGGGAATAGGTTTTGGTAAAAATGATATGATACGTTTGGATAGTTTATGAAAAAATAACAGAATAGTTTGAAAATGAAAATATTTATATTGACCGACGGTCGAAAAAGTGATACTGTAATGAAGTAACAAGTTGACCGGTGGTCGAAAAGGAGAATTGATATGACTTATGCAGATATGTTTTCAAAGGTAAAGGGACTGTTTATGGAGTCTGATGTGAGCGATATAAGCGAGCACCTTGCTTTTCAGTTCAATATAACAGGAGAGGCAGAGGGAATTTTCTATGCCGAGGTAAAGGATGGTGTGCTGGCAGTGGAGCCGTATGAGTATTTTGACAGGGATGCGATTTTTATATGCAGCGCTGAGACTCTTTTTAAGCTGGCAGAAGGAAGGCTTGATCCGAGTCTTGCATTTACAACAGGCAAGCTCAAGGTGGAGGGAAATATTGATAAGGCACTTCGCCTGAAGCAGATTATAGACAGTAAGAAGGCGTAGGTGATGAAGATGAAGTGGGGAATAATTGCAGGTGTTTTAGGTGGTATTGCTGCAGCAGAGGCAGGCGGCAGTGCTTATTTCTACAGGAGGACCATGATGCGCTACAATGCCAAGAAGGAGCGCACGATGAAGATGTCCGGGGTTGACTGGGAGAGCTATTACAGCTTTATGAAGCCACGCGGAGAGTGGATGAGAGCACAGGCTCATGAGGATGTGTGGATTAGGTCCGATGATGGATTAAGACTGCATGCCACATATTTTCCGGGGATAGATGGAGGTAATCCGGATAAAGCCGTCATATGCTTTCACGGCTACACAAGTGAAGCTATGTCTGATTACAGCAGCATATCCAATTACTATTTAAAGAAGGGCTATAGCATGCTGCTTGTAGATGCGAGGGCACATGGACAAAGCGAGGGTAAATTCATAGGCTTCGGCTGCAAGGACCGCTATGATGCGCTTAAGTGGATTGACTGGATGATTAAGAAGGCAGGCAATGGCATAAGGATTGTTTTGATGGGAAATTCCATGGGAGGTGCCACTGTGCTTATGGCAAGTGGACTTAATCTGCCGGAGCAGGTGAAGGGAATTGTGTCAGACTGTGCATTTACCTCGCCTAAGGCGGTATTTACACATGTGCTTCACAGCATGTACCATCTGCCGGCTTTTCCGATGATTCAGATTGCAGATTTTGTGAACAGAAAAATGGCAGGGTATGGGCTTGATGAATGCAATGCTGCAAAAGAGGTGCAAAAGGCGAAGCTGCCTATTTTGTTTATCCATGGTGATAAGGATACATTTGTGCCATGCAGCATGTGTGATGAGCTTTATGCAAGCTGCGCGTCACAAAAGACAAAGCTGATAGTAAAGGGTGCAGGACACTGCGAGAGCTATTACAAGAATACGAAAGCTTTCGAGGACGCACTTGATAAATTTTTGGAAGGAGTTATGAGATGATGAAGACGAGAAAGGGACACAATGTATATCCGATTACGGTTGCACAAAAATTTCATTTGTACTATGCAAAGTACTGTCCGAATATGGCTGTGCTCAATATAGGTACAAGTCTGACAATTGGCACGGAGCTCGACTGGAACGTGCTAAGGGATTCAATCAACTACGCGTATGCCAGAAACGAGGCCATGCGTATCCGTTTTACAAGGGATAAGGATGGAGAGTGCTATCAGTATATTGCGGATGTGGATGAGGATTTTAAAGAGAGAACTGTCGATTTCAGGGATTTTACTGATTTAACCATGGAGGAGGCAGAGAATGAGATGCAAGGCTGGACACAGGTGCCGTTTGAGTTTGAGGACTCTCCTATGACGAAAATCGTGATGATAAAGATGCCTGATGGCTTTAATGGAGTGTACTTCTTAGGTCATCACATGGTGGTTGATGCGCAGTCACTTATTGCATTTTTAAAGGATATTATTGAGATATACTGCAATGCCATGTATGAGGGAGTACCTTTTCCTAAGGATATGTGCTCATACATTGAGCAGATAAAGAAGGATCTGGCATACGAAGCCGGAAGCAAGGCACAGCTTAGGGACAGAGAGTTCTTTGAGAAGCTTATCAGACAGTCGGAGCCAATCTACAACGGAATCGACGGCACAGCAAAGCTTGATGCGGCAAGAGAACTGATGCATGATAACAAGCTAAGGAGTGCATTCAATGCATCGGATGATGTCACCTCAGCACTTGATATCTTTCATCTGGAGGCTGAGCCGACAAAGCGTCTTATGGATTTTTGCGAGAAATATCATATTTCGCTTGCTTGTCTGCTTCTCATGGGAATCAGGACGTTTTTCCAGAAGGAAAACGGCTTCGATGATGTCTCCGTAAACAATGCCATCGCCAGACGTGCGACACTTAAGGAGAAGAAGTCAGGCGGCACACGTATTCATTCGTTTCCGTTTAGGACGTGCTTTTCAAAGGATGTACGCTTTATTGATGCCGTGTATACCATCAGGGATAAGCAAAACGAGCTGTTCCGCCATGCAAACTACAACCCGACAGAGTACTTTGCACTGCGCTCAAAGACCTATCCGCAGCCAAAGGCAGGGCTTACATATGAGCCGATGTCGCTTACATATCAGCCTATGACCTTAAAGGAAAAGGGCTTAAACGACCGGGGAGATATAAAATACAAGACTAAGTGGTACCCGAACGGCATGACTACACAGGCTATGTATCTAACGGTAATGCACCGTCCGGAGGACAACGGACTGGATTTCAGCTTCGAGCATCAGGTCAAGGCAGTCTCAAGAAAGCAGCTTGAGTATATGTACTATTACCTGTGCAAAATCATGTTCAAGGGAGCAGAAAACCCTGAGCTTACAATAGGCGAAATCATTAAATTAGTGTAGTGGATTAGGAAACGTATTAGGTAAAAGGAGATTATTATGTTTGATAAATTAGTGGAAATTATCTGTAATTATGTTGATGTTCAGCCGGCAGATGTGCACGAAGAGTCTCGTTTTATGGAGGATCTGGGCTTTACGTCATTTGACTTCATGAGCATGCTCGGGGAGATAGAGGATACCTTTGATGTGGAGATTGAGCAGACAAAGGCTGCAGAAATCCGCACAGTACAGGAAGCAGTCGATTATCTTGAGACATTAAAAGACGCATAATGGGTGCAGATAGGAGGAAATATGTTATTTCACACAATTCCGGATATTCTTTCATATGCAAATGAAGCTTACGGCGCGGATGACGCGATAAGATGGAAGAAATCCAAAAATGAGATAGAGTCAAGAACCTACAGTGAGCTTAAGAATGATACAGACAGCTTTGCCAATGCCATCGAAAAGCTTGGCAAAAAAGGGCAGCATATCGCTGTAATAGGCCCTTCATCATATGAGTGGATAGTATCCTATCTGGCAATCACAGAAAGCGGAAGTGTTGCGGTTCCAATCGATGCATCGCTTCCGGCAGAGGATATATGTGAGCTTTTGGACAGAGCAGATGTGAGGATGCTTATATTTGATGAGGCACGTTCGGATGTGGCTGAGGCTGCAGCTAAAAGCTGTCATGATATAAATGTGTATGTGTCTATGAACAGTACAGAGCATTGTCCACAGGTGCTTTCGTTTAATGGGCTTATAGATGACAACAGGGGAAGCTACGAGCCGGCAGTGGCAGAGGATGCGCTTTGCACTATCATGTTTACGTCCGGAACCACAGGAAAGAGCAAGGGAGTAATGCTGACGCATAACAATCTGGCTGAAAATGCCACATGCCTTGACATGAAAATTGGACCTCACACGGTAATTTTGTCTGTGCTTCCGATACACCATGCATACTGTCTGAGCATGGATATTCTGAAAGGAATTTCACTGGGTTCGGTAATATGCATCAATGATTCCATCATGCGCATGGCAAAAAATATACAGCTTTTTACTCCCGACATGATTCTTATGGTGCCTCTTATGATTGAGACATTTGCCAGAAAGCTTGAGGAGGTAAGGACAGCAGGACTTCCTGCAGAGCCGGTCCGTAAGAAAATATTTGGAGAGAGGCTTCATACAATCTGCAGTGGCGGTGCGTACCTAAATCCTGATTATGTTGATTTATTTGCAGAGTTTGGTATCGCTATATTGCAGGGCTATGGCATGACGGAGTGTTCTCCGGTCATAAGCACAAATCTAAGCTGGGATATCCGTAAAAACTCTGTAGGCAAGCTGATGCCAAACTGTGAGGCAAAAACAGTTGACGGTGAGCTTTTAGTCCGCGGTACAAGTGTGATGCAGGGCTATTATAAGATGCCAAAGGAGACAGAGGAGACATTGTCGGACGGTTGGCTTCACACGGGTGACTTAGGCTATGTGGATAAGGATGGATATATTTATCTGACCGGCAGAAGAAAGAATCTGATTATCACCAAAAACGGTGAGAATGTGTCACCGGAGGAGCTTGAAAACGCTCTGAGCGTAAATCATCTCATAAAGGAAATCATAGTGCGTGAGTCTGAAGGAGTGATTGAAGCCGAGATTTTCCCGGACAGAGAGTATGCTCAAAATACCGGTATCGTCGATATAAGGGCAGCACTGCAGGCGCTTATCGATGAGTACAATGTGAATGCACCTGCCTACAAGCGTATCTATAGCCTTAAAGTAAGGGAGAGTGAGTTTGAAAAGACGGCTTCACGTAAGATAAAGAGAAGCTGATAGAAATAATCACATAGTTACTATAATACTAAAAAGAGGAAGCCGATGCATGTGGCTTGCATCGGCTATATATGAAAAAGATTAGTATGAGTATTGCGTAATTAATATGTTTTGTTGCTTTTGTTTTGTATCTTTCGTTTATGATGTTAGTATACAAATCAATTGTGAAAACCGTGTGTTTTGAATTTCACTTTTCTGTAAACAAAATATGAACAAACTGTGCAGTCCTAAGGTACCATAAAAAATCCTTAGACAATATCATGATTTTGTGTATAATTATAGTATCGGTATTTGTTATTGCATATAGGATAAGATTTTATGCATAATCAAACAGCGATATTATTTTTTTACAAGGGGAAAAAGATGAAATTATTAAGTTTTGCAATCCCATGTTACAATTCAAAGGATTACATGGAGCATTGTATAGAGTCTATCCTGCCGGGTGGAGATGATGTGGAGATAATTATTGTTGATGACGGTTCAAAGGATGAGACGGCAGCGATAGCTGACAGATATGCAGCCGAATATCCTGACATAGTAAAGGCTGTACACCAGGAGAACGGTGGACATGGAGAGGCTGTAAACACAGGTCTCAAAAATGCCACAGGCAAATATTTCAAGGTCGTTGACAGCGATGACTGGGTGGATTTGGAATCATACAAGAAGATACTGGACAAGCTAAGGGAGTTTGAGCAGGAGAATACACAGATTGATATGCTTCTTGCCAACTATGTCTACGAGAAAGAAGGAGCAAAGCGTAAAAAGGTTATGCGTCAGACCGGCTTTCCGCGCAATGAGATATTTACCTGGAGTGATATAAAGCATATTCACAAGGGACATTACATACTGATGCATTCGGTAATATACAGGACAGAGCTTTTGAGAAGCTGTGGACTTGAGCTGCCAAAGCATACCTTTTATGTGGATAATATCTATGTATATAAGCCGCTTCCGTATGTGCGCACGATGTACTATCTGGATGTGGACTTCTACAGATATTTTATCGGTCGAGATGACCAGTCGGTCAATGAGCAGGTGATGATACGCCGTATTGACCAGCAGATTCGTGTAAATAAGATTATGTTTGACGATGTCAAATTGCATGAGATAACAAATGAGATGTGCAGGAAGTATATGTACAGCTATCTGGAGATTATTACGACTATTTCTACTATTCTGGCAATTATCTCAGGCACCGATGAGAACATGGCTAAGAAGGATGAACTGTGGGCATACATGAAGGAGCACGATGAAGAAACCTACAAGAAGCTGCGCCATGGCGTCATGGGACAGTTAACGAACCTGCCGGGCAAGGGAGGCAGAAAGGTAGCTATCGGTGCGTATAAGCTGTCGCAGAAGGTTGTTGGATTCAATTAGACGGATGTGAAATAAGTATTATTCAGATGAGGTATTATCATCAATTAATTAAAAAAGACCACAGGGCATCAAAACAGATGAACTGTGGTCTTTTAACTTTAAATTAAATTATTCTCCAAGTGTGAGCATGGTATCTATGCAGGCCTTGGCCTTTGTTCTTATATCGTCAGGCAGTATGATTTCTTCTCCGCCTGCTCCCTTAACACAATTGTATACATCCATCAGGGTAGTGAGCTTCATATTGTGGCATACGCAGTCCTTTGAGAGCGGATAGAAGCTCTTTTCAGGGCACTCATACTGTAAGTGCTGCAGTATGCTGTTCTCAGTTCCGATGATAAATTCCCTGTCTGTGCTGTTTTTAGCATAGTCAATGATGCCGGTGGTGCTTCCGATATAGTCTGCAGCCTTTGAAACCTCAGCAAGGCACTCCGGATGTACGAGAAGCTTTGCAGCAGGATGAGCCGCTTTTGCTCTCTCAACATCTGCTATTGACATGCGCAGGTGAGTAGGACAGCCACCATGTACAAATTTGAAGGTTTTTTCCGGAACCTGTTCCTCAACCCATGCGCCCAGATTGCAGTCAGGGATGAAAAGAATCTTGTTATTGTCAATATTTTTAACAATTTTTACAGCGGATGAGGATGTGACGCACACATCGCATATGGTTTTAAGCTCTGATGTGGTGTTTATGTAGGCAACCACTGTATAGTCAGGGTTCTCGGCCTTTAACGATTGTAAGAGCTCTACATCGAGCTGCTCCGCCATAGGACAGCCTGCTGCGCTGTTTGACAAAAATACATGCTTGTCAGGAGATAAAATCTTGCAGGTCTCTGCCATGAAGCGGACACCGCACATGAGCACATTCTTCTGTGGTGCTGTGGCAGCCTGCTTGCTGAGTCCGTATGAGTCACCTGTGAAGTCGGCAACCTCAAGTATCTCGTGACTCTGATAAGCGTGAGCTAATATACAGATATCATTTTCCTTCTTTAATCGGATAATCTCATCCTGTAATTCTCTTGTTGTCATCATAATATAATATACCTCTTGAAATTCCTAGTGTGATTGAAGCACAGTTATATCAATGTAAGCTCCTTTTGGATTTTACATAAAGAACCGGCCAAAATAAATAAGTTACTTGTCATTATACTTAGCTGTAAACCAGCTGTCAACACAAAAGTTTTACAGGTGTCTTGTCAGTTGTAAATTTTAGTGTTATAATACGCCCATTACAGTAAATCGCATCCAGGGGTATGTTGCTAAAGAAGCGGCTACATTGGTGGATGCAGGTAAATAAAAGAGGTAACATATTATGAATACAGATGTACTTATTGTGGGAAGCGGCTGCTCAGGTCTTTATTGTGCGCTTATGCTTCCAAGAGACGTAAGAATTATACTGATAACAAAATCAGATCTGGAGAGCAATGATTCATATCTGGCGCAGGGCGGCATGTGCATGCTTAAAGAGCAGTCTGATTTCGACAGCTTTTTTGAGGATACCTTAAAGGCAGGCCATTACGAGAATGACAGGGAGTCGGTTGGGATAATGATAAACTCATCACCTGAGGTGGTGAAGGATCTTGTTTCATACGGAGCAGATTTTGCGAGAAATGATGACGGCTCACTTGCCTATACGAGAGAGGGAGCTCATTCACACAACAGAATTATTTTCCATGAAGATGTGACCGGAAAAGAGATAACAAGCACATTGCTTGCACAGGTTAAGAAGCTTTCAAATGTGACACTCATGGAGTATACGACGATGGTTGACATCATCGAAAGGGATAACAAATGCTACGGCGCCATCATCAGAAAACAGGATGGCACGCTGGAAAAGGTGACAGCGGCATACACTGTCATGGCTTGTGGCGGAGTTGGAGGACTGTACAGATTTTCAACAAATTTCAGACATCTGACAGGTGACTCGCTTGCCATTGCAAAAAAGCATGGCATAGAGCTTAAAAACCCAGACTATGTGCAGATTCACCCAACGACCTTTTACACGAAAAAGCATGAGGACAGAAGCTTTCTCATTTCAGAGTCCGTAAGAGGTGAGGGTGCTAAGCTTTTGGACAAGAATATGAACAGGTTTGTCGATGAGCTCTTACCAAGAGACGTGCTTACCGGCAAAATCCGTGAGCAGATGAAAAAGGACGGCACAGACTTTGTCTGGGAGGATTTGCGTACCATTCCAAGGGATGAGCTTGTATCACATTTTCCAAATATCATTGAACATTGCAAGGAGATGGGATATGATGTCTTCAAGGAGCCTATTCCTGTTGTTCCGGCACAGCACTATTTCATGGGCGGTGTCAAGGTGAATCACCACAGCCGCACATCCATGGAATGTCTCTATGCAGTTGGAGAGACCGCATGCAACGGAGTGCACGGCAGAAACCGTCTTGCAAGCAATTCGCTGCTTGAGAGCCTGGTATTCGCAAAGCGTGCAGCAGGTCAGATGGCGGAGCTTGGCTTTGTAAATGATGAGATAGCAGCCAAAAAGGCCGCAGATAACATCGACCTCGCAGACTACAGCGATGAAAAAGCTGTAGAGAGAGAATACAGGAAGCTCGCCATGGAGGCAATAGAGGGCCGCACCGGTGCACAAGACATGAATGCCGAATCAGGTGTCACCTACATTCAGGCATAAAAGCAAGTATCAGCCTTTAAGCGAGTGGACAGCCAAAGGCTGGCCATACGAGCAATATCAGAAATTATAGACAAGTTATAGTCCGTACATAATAGAGGCAATTTTAAGTGCGGTAATAGCTGTAGTAACCAGGTTTCGCACCCAAAAAACTGGACAGCCGGAGAGTACACAGTGTGTTCCGAAGAAAAATATGAACTGCCACGGGGTTTCATTAACGCAGTTAATGCGAACAAGTGGCAAATTACAAAGCACTATCCAAAAAAATCCCGTGGCTGACTTCATATTTTTCTGAGGAATATACTGCGTACTACCCCGGCACCGCACAGCATAAAAAGTGCGAAACCGTAATAAATAATAATTTGAACGAAAGGAATCTAAATATATGTACGATCAGGTAACACTGGGCCTCAACGTAGACCCATTCATATTAAGCGCATTAAAGGAGGACATCACAAGCGAGGACGTATCCACAAACAGCGTGATGCCACATCCACAGGCTGGAGAGGTGGATTTAATCTGCAAACAGGACGGAATCATCTGTGGACTGCAGGTTTTTGAGAGAGTTTTCACACTGCTTGATGCAGATACAAAGGTAGAGTTTTATGTAAAGGATGGCGATAGGGTAGAAAATAAGCAGCTTATCGGCAAGGTTTACGGGGATATCAGAGTACTCTTGTGCGGTGAGAGAACTGCGCTCAATTATTTACAGCGCATGAGTGGAATTGCCACATATACCAGTCAGGTTGCAGCACTCTTAGAGGGCACCGGTATCAAGCTTTTGGATACCAGAAAGACAACTCCAAACAATAGAATTTTTGAAAAATACTCGGTCAGAGTCGGCGGTGGAAACAACCACAGATACAATCTCTCGGATGGAGTGCTTCTTAAGGATAACCACATCGGAGCAGCTGGCGGCGTAAAAGAGGCAATCGCCATGGCAAAGGCCTATGCTCCGTTTGTCAGAAAGATTGAGGTTGAGGTAGAGAGCTTTGATATGGTGAAGGATGCGGTTGAAGCCGGTGCCGACATTATCATGCTCGACAACATGTCCACAGAGCTTTTAAAGCAGTGCATCGACTACATTGACGGCAGAGCCGAAATCGAGGTTTCGGGAAATGTTACCAAAGAAAATATTGCAAGAATAAAGGGTCTTGGTGTAGACTATGTATCAAGTGGTGCGCTCACACATTCAGCGCCTATTATGGATTTATCACTTAAAAATCTACATGCAGTATAGCTTTTAGATTGTCGGTCTCACTATGCTGTGACAGTAATGTTTTACGGAAAGGAACGAAAATGAACGGTGATGAGAGAAGAAAAAAAATAATAAATATTCTATCCTCGTCAAAGTCGCCTGTGGCGGGAGTTGCGCTTGCAAAGGAGCTTGATGTGAGTCGTCAGGTGATTGTGCAGGACATAGCACTGCTTCGAGCAAACGGAGCCGCGATTTTTTCGACAAACAGAGGATATCTGATACAGGCGGATAAGCAGTATTCGAGAGTATTAAAGGTGGTTCACGAGGATGATGAAGTAGAGGAGGAGCTTTCAACAATAGTTGATGCCGGAGGCCATGTGAAGGACGTATTTGTATACCACAAGGTCTACGGAGTACTCCGCGCCAATATGGACATCAAGTCCAGACGTGATGTCAGAAATTACCTGGAGGAAATCCGTACAGGAAAGTCCAGCCTTCTTAAAAATGTAACTTCAGGTTATCACTATCACACAATATGTGCGGAGAGTGAAGAGGTGCTTGATGCCATACAGGAGGAGCTTAAGCAGAAGGGCTTCCTTGCAAAGCTGCAGGACTATGAGCCGGTGGATTTCTGGGGAGACAACGAGGACGAGGCGAAGGCTTAATTTTATCATAAAGTTAGAGCGTAATATAATAATTGCCCGGGTGAAATGCCCGGGCTGTTTTTTGCTTTCTATTTAATTTCCAGATTTTCACCTGTAAGCCCTATGTATGATCCCTCAGGAAGTCCACCTTCAGGATGTCCGATAAGCCATTTGTTTTTAGCTGCAAGAAGAGCATCTTCTCCGCCGGCGTGTGGATGTTCCAGGGCTTCATTTGTGCCTTTTGGAAGTACAACGGCTACCAGAAATCCGCCATCAGATGCATTACATGGTGCGTAGTGCAGTGTTGTGGCATAAAGCTCGACTGCTGTTCCGGATGGAATCCTGAAAGCTTCCATCAAAGAGGTATCGTATGTATTTTCCGCAGAGACATCCTGCTGTCGGCCGAGTATCAGTATGGCATCAGTTGCGGCAATATTGACCTCAGAGCATCTGTGATACTCAACAGCATTGAGCTTATGATTGTTGCCTATGCACCAGCCTATCTGTATAGGAAGCTCCCCGTATGTTTTCTGTTGTAATTCTGTAGCGCATTTTAGCTTTTCGAGTGCAGAAATGGATGGCTCATAAACCACATCAGCAGGAATTTCTACTGTCTGCATTGTGCTGACCAGCTCTGTAAGATCTATTGAGTCGATCACCTTTCCATATTTCTTAAAACATTCTTCTGTTACTTCATGTATGATCATTATATGGTCCTCCTGATTTTTAAAATTGTAGAAATTATAATGTATGACAGAGAAAATGTCAGCAGGATAAATTATTGTTTTATACCCTAGTTAATATTTATTTTAGGATTTGTAAAAATATTTTTTATGGGATATAATGACTATTATGCAATTTTATAGCAGAGACTGAACAAAAGAAAATAGGGAGAAAACATGGTATGAAAAAAAGATTGGTTTCCGCAGCGGTTACAGTGGCATTGTTTATCGGACTTATAGCCGGTGTTACTTTTAAAGCGTCAGATAAAAAAGAAATAAAGCATTTTACTGCTTTTTTTTCTGTAGAAGGAGATAATATAGATCCGGATAATGATATAAAGCAGCTCATAGCAGAGCAGATCGGTGCTGAATGTGAGGAAACCTGGCTTGTTGGACAGGATAAGGACGATGCAATAAATTCTCTCATAGCAACCGGGGAATATCCGGATTTTGTATTGGGTGAGACTGCGCTGTATGAGGCAGATGCACTCATTCCAATAGATGAATACTGGGACGATTATCCGAACATAAAAGAATATCTCAGTGATGAACAATGGGAAAAGTTCAGACAGCCGGATGGACACATATATTGGATTCCACAGTTTGGAGTATCACATGGGGATGATGTGGAGATGCTGCATAATGGTGAAGCCTTTTGGATTCAGACAAGAGTATTAAAATGGGCTGGATATCCAAAGATTACAACGATAGAGCAGTACTTCGACCTGATAGAAAGCTATGTACAGGCAAATCCAACAATGCCGGATGGAACAGAAAATATACCATTTACGATACTTTGTGATGACTGGCGGTATTTTTGCCTTGAAAATGTGCCGCAGTTTCTGGACGGATTTCCAAACGATGGAAGCTGTATGGTAGACACGGAAACTAAAAAAGTGATGGATTACAATGTGACCGACACAGCCAAAAGATATTTCGGAAAGCTTAACGAAGAGTTCCATAAGGGAATAATGGATCCCGGGGCGTTCAATGCCACCTATGATCAATATCTGGATAAGCTGTCAACAGGAGCAGTGCTTGGGATGGTCGACCAGTGGTGGCAGTTCTATTATGTAATAGATCCTGTATTCAAAAAACAGAATCTGGCACAGCTTGGGTGTGATTATGTCCCTCTTCCTGTCACGATTGATGATGGTATTCACAACAGATGGCATACAAACAGGATGGCAGAAATAGATTATTCTTCAGGAGTGTCCATTACCACTTCCTGTAAAGATATCGAAGGTGCGATGAAGTTTGTCAGTGATCTCCTGGAATCTGATATCATAAGAGAAAGGTTCTGGGGAGAGGAGGGCAAGGACTATTCAGTCGATGAAAACGGTTTGTTTTACCTTACCAATGAGCAGGCAGAGAAAAAAAGTGACAGCTCATATAAGGCAGCGCATATGTGTTCGTACTCATACTTTCCAAGAGTGGAGGGAATGCTTGATGATGGTATAAATGCGTTTTCAACGGAGTTTCAGCAGAACGAGTTTTTCAGAAATCAGCCTGTGGATATTCAGGAATGTTTTGAAGCCTATGGAGTGGAAAACTATGTAGATCTGCTTGGAAAAAATGATGCTCCAGGCTCGTGGTATCCGATGTATTCATATTCAGATTCAATTCCTTCGACCTCTGAATGTGGGAAAGTAAAGAATAATATTGTGGCAGTAAAGAAAATATGGCTGCCGCAGGTTATCATGGCAGATGATTTTGATGCTGCCTGGAATCAGTATATGGATGAGTACAATGCCTGTAATCCACAGATATATTTTGATTATTTACAGCAAAAGGTAAATGAAAATTAGCAATATTTGAATACTGTTTGGCAATTTATTAATAGAATAACGAGCCCTTGTTCGTTTACACTTGTATATATCAATAAACGAATGGGGGGATTATTTTGGATGATTTAAAAAACGGTGCTTTGTATATAGGCACGATACCATCATCAATGGACAATAACAGATGCTCGGTCACACTTGAGGATGATGGAAGCGTTACCTTTTATATCTATGCGCCAAATGCCAATAAAGTAGAAGTAGCCGGAATGGGAGGCTATTTCAGCTCAGAACGCATACAGTTAAAGCCTGATATGCAGGGTGGATTTTCGGCAAACATTAAAGATTTCCACTGGGCAATGCATTATTATTTCTGGTATGTAGATGATGTCTGCATAACAAATCCTCATGCGGCTATATCATATGGCTGTTTTGCTGCAATAAACACATTTGAAGTGCCGGAAGAGGGCGAGGATTTCTATTTTGTCAGGGATGTGCCGCATGGAACGGTAAGTCTGTGCAAATATACCTCACAGGTAAACGGTCACATAAAGGAGAGCTATGTGTATACTCCCCCTGGATATGAGAGCGGAGATGGAAGGTATCCTGTATTGTATTTACAGCATGGTGTCGGGGAAAATGAGACCGGATGGGTATGGCAGGGTAAGATGAATTTCATCATGGACAATCTGATAGCAGACAAAAAATGTGTGCCGATGATCATAGTTGCAAGCAGTGGCTACGCATTTAAGGATAACGAATACCCTGTATTTTTTCCGGGAGATTTTGACAGTGAGCTTGTAAATAGCATAATCCCTTATATAGAGGAAAATTTTAAGGTTAAAAAAGGAAGAAACAACCGTGCTGTGGCAGGACTTTCACTTGGTTCAGGACAGGCTACGGATATAGCGGCAAGACACCCGGAGCTTTTTTCAGCAGTTGGAGTATTTTCAGGTGTTGCAATACATCTCATGAAAAAAATCATTGACAGCCCATATCGGTTTGAAGCTGTCTTTATGTCGGCAGGAGATGAAGAAAAAGAGATACTGCTTGGAATCAATGAGATGGTAAAGGAATTTTCACGGCAGGGGAAAAACAGTACACCAAAAGTATATGAGGGCTATCATGAATGGCATGTATGGAGAAAGAGCTTTAAGGATTTCGCACAGATGCTTTTTACATGGGATGACGCAGAACTTGATGATATTAATAAAGCTGTCCCGGTCAGATCAAAGAATATTGATTCTACCACACCGGTACAGGCGGATGAGAGCATGGTATTTTTTGATCCGGTGTACAGGCAGATACAGTTCGAAAATGACGAGGATGGAAAACCGGCTGGCAAATATCCGGATGTCGTACATGGTATCCGTGTGACGGAGGATAACAGCATGGAAGTAAATCTTTTTGCACCTGATGCAAAAAGCGTGAGCGTAGTTCTTGAAAATGGCACGGAGGAGTTTCTTTACAGATCAAAGAAAAATGATGGTTACTGGGAAAAAACAATAGGCAATCCGGCAGAGGGATTTAACTATGTGACATTTATGGTAAATGGAACACCTGTAGTAAACCCTGCGGCACCTGTCGGGTTCGGATATAACAGGGCTGTAAACTTTGCTGAGGTACCTGAGAGGAGCTTTAGCTGGCATGAGCTTAAGAAAACAGATCATGGTCAGATACATATCCATTATTCGTGTTATGGAGATGGACAGGTCAGTATGAATTATGTTTATACACCGGCCGGTTATGGAGAGGATAACTGTGACACCGGCAGAGTATGTGTGCTTGAGTGTGCTGCGGACGAAAGAAATTTTTGCTGGATACATCAGGGAAAGATAGCAAATATCATGGATAATCTGTCTGGCGAAGGCAGGATAAAAGGAATTATGATAATAATGGCAGACAGCACGATATCTGATGATATCATCGGGAACATAACAGCCATATACGGAATTAAGGACAGTGCACAGAAAGAATGGTTCAAAAAAGGAGATAATGAATCCTGGACATCATGCAGACACAGATTTGTAAATTTAATGTGCGGGATACAGTAAAACAGCGACAAAAAGGAGAGAAAAATGGCAGGAGCATATAAGACAGGCAAATACAGAAATATATTCAAAGAGTATGGATATCCGGAAGAAGAAATTCAAAAAAGAGTAGAGGATACTTTTAACACGATATTCTATGGGAATGATGATGAACGTTTTTATCATGAAGCCGGTGATGATATGGGATATATGGAGGATACCGGCAATCATGATGTGAGAACCGAGGGAATGTCATATGGCATGATGGTATGTGTACAGCTGGATAAAAAAGCAGAGTTTGACAGACTGTGGAAATGGGTGCGCACATATATGTACATAGAAGATGGTCCGGCAAAAAATTATTTTGCGTGGTCATGTCAGACAAACGGAAAGCGAAATGCCGAAGGACCGGCACCTGATGGTGAAGAGTATTTTGCAATGGCATTGTTTTTCGCCTCTAAAAGATGGGGAGATGGCGATGGTATATTCTGCTACAGCAAAGAGGCACAAAATATCTTAAGGGAGTGTGTACACAAGGGTGAGCCGGGACACAGCGGAGAGCCAATGTGGGAGCCTTCCAACAAGCTGATAAAGTTTGTCACAAATATGGATTTCAGTGATCCTTCATACCATCTGCCGCATTTTTATGAACTTTTTGCCCAAAGGGCTTATGAGGAGGACCGAGAATTCTGGAAAGAAGCAGCAGCTGCCAGCAGAGCATATCTGCACAGTGCATGCCATGAAAAGACAGGACTTAGCGCAGAATATGCAGATTATGACGGAAAGCCTCATACGGGGCATAAGGAAATATTTGGAAGACATGACTGGTATTACAGTGATGCATACCGCACGATCGCCAATATAGCGATGGATCATCTGTGGTTTGATGCAGATCCGTGGCAGATTAAAACGGCAGAAAGGCTTCAGAAGTTTTATTGTGAGGATCAGAAGGACAATTGGGATGGTGTATTTCTTATAGATGGTACACCGCTTGATGAGAAGGCACTTCATCCGGTAGCGATCATTGCTGTTAATGCAGAAGCTTCACTCGCAGCAGATGGAAAATATGCAAAGCAGTGTGTTGAAAAGTTCTGGAACACTCCGCTTAGGACAGGTGACAGGAGATACTATGACAATTTCCTTTACATGTTTGCAATGTTAGCACTTTCAGGAAATTACAGGATTTATTGATTTTTATATACAATGGATCTGGTACCGCAGACTTACTATTATTTGAATTTATTTATCGCACATATAATTTGACTTGTTATATTCTATAATTTGTCCCATATTTTAAAACCTCTCTTATGGTAGAGTGTTTTTGGAATTACAAATACACATGTAAGGAGGACATGGGGTTGAAAAGGAAAAAACTATTGAAACAAGGAGCATGTATTGCGGTATGCAGTACTATGCTTGCCACAGGTGTCACACAGCTTATACCTGCGTATCAGGCGCAGTCGTTAGTATTCGCTGATGAAGTTCAGCAGAATATAAAGAAAACGACATACACAGCTGATAAATTGACAGTAGACTGGGGAAATGCCGGCTATGAGCTGACAGATGGTGTGTGGAAAGTGACATTTAACAATCAGTACGATCAGGTTAAATGGAGACTGCCGGAGACTGTTGATATGTCAACTGTAAAATCTGTGACCTTTAATGTGAAGGATCAGAAAGGATCAGTTTCACTAAAGGTCTACAAGAATGGAGATGAAGATGCTGATGGCGCAAATACGAAGTATGAACTTACAGGCGCAGATGAATACTCGATAAGCCCGACAGGTGAAGGTGATATGGTAGCAGTTGGTCTTATGACTACTGATAATGCCGGTTCGGGATCAGCTATCAGCCTCGTTAGTGTGACAGTGGAAACTGATACAACACCAAAGACACCACCTGAGATAGAGCAGAATATTGAGGACTGGAAAAAATCTGTCACAAGCAGTGATGCTCTTGGAGAAAATGCAATCGCAGGAACAGGTATCATGTTAGATGAGATTAAGGACAATACGCTCATGGACCTTGTGGAGAAGCATTTTAATGCGGTTACATTTGGAAATGAATTAAAACCGGATGCACTTTTTAATTATCAGCTTGAGAAGTCGGTTAAAACAAAAACAGTTCAGTTTGATGGGCAGGATCTTGAAGTACCGGTGGTAAATGATGCAGGGGACAGCCTTGATTTCTCAAGAGCTGATGCGATGGTAGATAAGATTTTGGAGTGGAATGCGGCACATCCTGACAGGAAGATACGCATAAGAGGTCATGTGCTCGTATGGCATTCACAGACTCCGGAATGGTTCTTCCATGAGAACTATGATATCAGTAAGCCATATGTAGATAAAGCGACTATGAACCGCAGACTTGAGTGGTATATCTCAAGTGTATTCGACCACTACTTCGGAGAGGCAGCAAATAAAAAGTACGACGGACTTTTCTATGGCTGGGATGTAGTAAATGAGGCCGTTATCGGCAATACATATCGTACTGATAAGGTAAACCCGGCAGAAAGCCTTGATGAGATACGTCATGGGAACAATTCGAGCTGGTGGCATGTATACCAGAGCAATGAGTTCATAATCAATGCATTTAAGTATGCGAATAAATATGCGCCTAGTGATGTAGAACTTTACTACAATGATTTCGGAGAGACAGACAATATCAAGTCAGAAGGAATCATAAAGCTCATAAGTGATGTAAAATCAGCACAGGGAACACGACTTGATGCATTTGGTATGCAGGCACATTACAGTGTGGACAGCTTCTCAGCAGCACAGTTTAAGACAGTAGCAAAAAAATATGCCGAAGCAGCAGGAAAGGTTCAGCTTACAGAGCTGGATTTCCAGGCAAGCGCAGCTTACAAATCAGGAGCAGCATCAAAAGAGAGCGAGTATACAAAGATGGCATACTGTCACAAACAGCTTTTTGATGCTGCAAAGGACTTAAAGAAAAACGGTACAAATGTAGCAGGAATCACTGTGTGGGGAGTTATTGAGCCAAATTCATGGCTTCATTCACAGTCAAATGTTGGTGGCGGAGCTGACGGATCAAAGCAGTGCCCACTGCTTTTTGATGGAAAATACAAGGCAAAGCCTGCATACTGGGCTTATGTAGATGCTACAAAGCTTGAGCCGTTAATACAGGATATCGTTGTAGCTGAGCAGAAAGGTGATACAATGTCCGGAACAGAATACAGTTTTTCGGATGATGATACACAGGCAGCTTTTATTCCAACATGGGATAAGGATGGATTAAATGTACTTGTAAGCGTAAAGGATGCCACAATAAATGATACGGATGAAGTTACAGTATATGTGGATGAGACAAACTCAGCAGGAGATGTGACACCGGTAAAGAAGACAGTTAAGCGTTCTGAGGCACAGGCTGTTGATGGTGGATACCGTGCGACCATCAAAGTACCTATGACTGATTTAAAAGTTGCAAAGACTATCGGCATGGATGTAAAAGTTATGAATAACGATAAAGCTGTAAGCTTTAATGACCTTAAAGAAATGCAGGAGACAAGCAGCAAATATTATGCAAAGGCTACTCTCAAGCCGGGCGTTGAAAAAGCAACAAAAGCAACGGTAAAGATCGACGGAGAAGCCGACAGCGAATGGGATAAGGCTGTGGCTATTCCTCTTACAATAAACCTTGGAGCTAAGGTAACAGCAGATGCCAAGGTGTTGTGGGATGACGAAAACCTTTATGTATATGCAACAGTTAAAGATCCGGTGCTTAATAAAGCCGGTGGAGAGGCATATCAGCAGGATTCACTCGAGGTATTTATCGATGAGAATAATGCCAAGACAGAGTCATATGATGACGATGATAAGCAGTACAGGATCAATTATGAGAATGAGCATTCTTTCAATGGAAAGAAATGTCTCGAGGAAAATGTACAATCTGCCGCAAAAGTGACTGGGGATGGATATGTGATTGAGGCAGCCTTCAAGTGGACAGACATAAAGCCAAAAGAGGGTGACAGGATTGGTCTTGAGTTCCAGATAAATGATGCTGATGATTCAGGAGCAAGAATCGGAACCTTAAGCTGGAATGATGAAACAGGCATGGGCTGGTCTAAATCATCGGTATACGGAACAATAGAGCTTGCAGCAGAGGCAAAGGATGAAGTGTCTGATGATAATAGTAAACCGGGTACAGATGATCCATCAACAGGTAATACAGAAAAACCGGGTACAAATAATTCATCAACAGGTAATACAGAAAAACCGGGTACAGGCAAGCCGGCTATAAATAAACCGTCAGCGGATAAACCGGCAACAGGCAGCACAAATAAGCCTTTAGCAAACAAGCCGGCGGCAAAAAAAGCTGCAAAGACATCAGATCAATCAGCAACGGCAGCATTTATCGTGTTGTTTCTTGCAGGAGTTTCGATGGCAGGGGCTTCAAGATTAAGAAGAAGCAGAAAGCAGTCATAAACTATAAAAGACAGGACAAATATCTATAATTTCTCCCGGTGCAAAGCACCGGGAGTTTTTGTATCATATAGTCATTATAGCTGATAAAATCGACATAACAAGGAGGCAGAAAGATGGCAGGGCCAAAAGCACCAAAGGATCCCGAAAGAAAAAGACCGTATTTCTACATCATGAAGGATAAGGATATATACGGCTCAGTACAGGAAGATGGAAGCATTATACATTTTATATATGAAAGCGACGGAAGACTGATAAACAGTGCACAAATAGCCGGAAATATAGAAAATAAAGAGGAACTGGGGCTGTTAGAGACGGTGGAAGGTTTTGGCAGGCTTGTACACAGCATAGGTGTATCTGTGGAAACAGATAATCAAAACGAACAGATCGAATTTGTGTTTCAGATGTACGGAAAGCAGGACCTGTACGGAGGCGGTACTAATCTTAAGGTAAAGCTGACAGGCGATGGAATGGAGAGAAAGATATACCTGTCAGATTATAAGTGGACACCGGATGATGATATACCGGGACAGATAAAGTTCATATTTAATACACCGGATATCATGGGAAAAGCGAGTGTCAGACTGTATCTGAATGACGGCTATGAGGCTCCGGCAGATATTGAGGAAACAGAGGTGGATATGAACTCTGATGAATACTGCAGCATGATAAGCCATTCGCTTATGAATATGGGAAATGTATACCGCATAAGAAAAGCCATCGAAAAGACAAGAGCCGGAAAAGAGGTAACACTTGCATACATCGGTGGATCTATCACACAGGGAGCAGGTGCGACACCTATAAATACAGAGTGCTACGCATACAAATCCTATCAGCTTTTCCAGAGGCGTTTTTCTGCAAAGAATAATGTGAAATTCATAAAAGCAGGTGTGGGTGGCACACCATCGGAGCTGGGAATGATCAGATTTGACAGGGATGTACTAAGAGACGGACAGCAGCCTGATATAGTAGTTATTGAATTTGCTGTAAATGATGAGGGGGATGAGACAAAGGGTGACTGTTATGAAAGCCTTGTACGTAAAGTACTTAATCTGCCATGGAAACCGGCAGTCATATTGCTTTTTTCCGTATTTGCTAATGACTGGAACCTTCAAGACCGCCTAAGCCCGGTTGGAAAGCTCTATGATCTGCCAATGGTAAGCGTGCTGGATGCGGTTTCCCCTCAGTTTGCATTAAAAAATGACGAGGGAAGGGTAATAAGCAAAAATCAGTTCTTCTATGATATGTTTCATCCGGGCAATGTAGGCCATTCCGTCATGGCAGACTGCATAGAGTATCTTTTTGAAAAAATAGATCAGGCAGGGCATGCAAGTTTGAATGCATTTGAACTGGGACTGACAGAGGAAAAAATATTGCAGGAAAACCTAAATCTTGCACCGGTAATAGGAAACAGCTTTGAAAATATAAGGCTGCTCGACAAAAAGGATATATATGCAAAGGCATATATTGACGAGGGTGGCTTCGATTCGACAGATACACAGCTGCAAAGCGTTGAGATGGATGATCAGCTTTCGCTGACTCCGGAATTCCCGTATAACTGGATGTATGATGGCACAAAAAATACATTAAACAGGGAAAAAGTGTATTTCGAGCTTGAGATGGAGTGCAGGGCACTTCTCCTTGTATTTAAGGATTCGGGAGAAGTAAACGTGGGAAAGGCGAAGGTATATGTGGACGGAGAATATCATTTTACGGCTGATCCACATATCAATAACTGGCAGCACTGCAATGCGGCAATAATATTTAACAATAAGACCAGTGAAAATCATGTTGTAAGAATTGAAATTGCAGAGGAAGACAGAGACAAGCAGTTTACGATACTGGGCTTTGGATATGTATTATAGGAAATGAGAGGTAAGAGACATGGTAACAGCAAAAAATCCAATACTTTCAGGTTTTTATCCTGATCCATCAATATGCAGAGTCGGGGAAGACTATTATCTGGTGACATCAAGCTTTGTGTATGCACCGGGTGTTCCCATATTTCATAGCCGGGATCTGGCTCATTGGGAGCAGATTGGCAATATACTTGACAGACCATCGCAGCTATGCGTGGAAAATGAAGAAATATCGAGAGGTATTTTTGCACCGACCATAAGATATCATGAAGGAACTTTTTATATGATAACGACCAACGTATCGCATGGCGGCAATTTTATAGTGACAGCGCAGGATCCGGCAGGACCGTGGTCTGATCCGTATTATTTGGGAGAAGAAGCAGTCGGAATAGACCCAAGCCTTTTCTTTGATGATGACGGCAGATGTTATTACTGTGGCACACGCCCAAACCCTGAAGGAGTACGTTACAATGGAGACTGGGAGATATGGATACAGGAGCTTGATCTTGGAACCATGAAGCTTAAGGGCAGGAGCATGGCCATATGGAAAGGTGCTGTAAAGGGCTGCATATGGCCGGAAGGACCACATATCTACAAGATAAACGGATATTATTATCTGATGCATGCAGAGGGCGGCACTGGACCGGAGCACAGTATAACGATAGCAAGAAGCAAGGAGCTTTTTAAATGGTTTGAAGGATGTCCGAGAAATCCGATATTTACACACAGAAATCTGGGAATGGATTATCCGGTCATCTATGCAGGACATGGTGATCTGGTGGATGATATAAACGGAAACTGGTATGTGGTCATGCTTGCGTCAAGACCATGCAAAAAGCACAGCAGCATGGGCAGGGAGACCTTTATTGCAAAAACAATATGGGAAAACGAATGGCCGGTAATAGCACCCGGGATAGGACATCTTGAGGATACGGTAGATATACCGCTTGAAGAGTGCAGATTTATAGATGAGATATCAGAAAATGATTTTATAACTTTCTGCGAAGCCAAGCCTGATAAGAGGCTGGTTGGAATAGGAAAACGCAACGAGTCTTTTTACTCCCTTAAGGAAAATCCGGGAGTACTGAGACTGTACACAAACAAAGAGCAGATCGCTGATCTTGGCACAAGCGCATTTCTTGGACTAAGACAGAAGGGCTATGAGTTTTCGGTAAAGACAGCAGTGCGTTTTATCCCACAGTCGGATAATGAGACGGCAGGACTTGTACTTTTCCAGAACAATGAGAATCATCTTCGCGCTGAGATAACAATGGAAGCCGGAAGGCTGGTATTTGTGGTGACTACACATATTAAGGGAACTGACAAAAAGATAGCAGTGGCAGATATTATGGAGTACAGCATTACAGAAAAAAATCCACTGTGGAATATATGTATGATCTGTAAGGAACAGGAAGCATCTATATGGATAGGTACGGCCGAAAAGAGCGTAAAAGTCGCAGAAAAAATAAGTCTGCTGCCATATACCACAGAAGAAGCAGGTGGCTTTGTGGGCTGTACGGTCGGTATGTATGCATCCTCAAATGGCAGCAATAGTGATAACTATGCAGATTTTTCATACATAATGCTCACCCAGTAAACATTTTGCGGAATTCAGTCGGGGTGCAGCCCTTTTCAGCTTTGAACACCCTTATGAAAGTGGATGGATTTGCAAAGCCTGACTGCATTGCAGCCTCGGTGACTGATATATTGGGATCAGCCAGAAAGGTCAGGGCAAGTTCTATTCTTTTCTGATTTAAGTATTTGTAAAAGGTATTATTGGTAAACTGTTTAAATAGCCGGGTAAAGTGATATTTACTGAATCCGGCTATTTTTGCGATTTCATCAAGTGTTATGTCCTCAGTGCAATGTGTATCGATATACTCACAGATATACAGAAAACGCTCCAGATATTCCTGCTGCTTGTGTCTGCCGACATTAAAATGACAACTGCTGGCAGTATGATGTCTTCCAATAAGGACAAGTACTTCAAGCATTTTGGAGTAGATCACGGCTTCTGATAGAAATGAGTCGGTCTGGTATTCATCTGCTATATCAAGCAGCAGTTTACGGATATTGCTGTGGATATTACCGGAAGTTTCCGGGGTTAGCGTTATAGCAGGTGCTATAAGGGTAAGTATGGAATTTAATTCCTTTATTTTTGAGACAGCAGACCACTCAATCTGCAGGATAAGCCTTTTTCCGGTGTCAGGTGCGATAAGCCTGTGTTTTACACCGGAAGCTATAAAGATAATATCACTCTCATTAAGATGTACCAAATCATCCCCAATCTGCACTGTATAGCTGCCTTCAAGCGGCATGATAATCTCCATGGGAGTATGCCAGTGAATGGGATAATCTTCTACTTCAACATTTATAAAAAGCTTTACATTGCTGTTTTCTTTATATTTTACTGTCTCATGTATTCCATTCAGATTTTCGATCATATATACTTGTCTCCATACGGCTGATATTTATGCGCATTTGCGTGAATATAGTTATTATAGCACAAATAGCAATTTTTGGACATTGTGGGGCAACAAGTAGAAAGAAAATACTGCATGAATCTGGTAAAATCATTATATAAATTAAAGGAGAAGTCACTATGAGTAAAAAAACTATGGAATATGCAAAAAAACTTGTATCGCAGATGACAATAGATGAGAAGATAAGTCAGATGCTGTATGAGTCACCGGCTATAGAAAGACTGGGGATACCGGAATACAACTGGTGGAATGAGGCTCTTCATGGAGTAGCAAGAGCCGGTGTTGCTACAGTATTTCCTCAGGCGATAGGTCTTGCGGCAACTTTTGATACTGACCTGATAGAAAAGATAGGAGATGTTGTATCAACAGAGGGTCGTGGAAAGTTCAATGAATTTTCAAAAAAGGGTGATCACGGAATATACAAGGGACTTACCTTCTGGGCACCTAATGTAAATATATTCAGAGATCCAAGATGGGGCAGGGGACATGAGACATACGGGGAAGATCCGTACCTGACAGGTAAGCTTGGCTGCGCATATATAAGGGGATTGCAGGGAGATGATCCGGATCACTTAAAATCGGCAGCTTGTGCAAAGCATTTTGCGGTACACAGCGGTCCGGAAGCCATAAGACATGAGTTTGATGCGAAAGCATCAAAGCATGATATGTATGATACATATTTGTATGCCTTCAAGCGATGTGTAAAGGATGCAAAGGTTGAGGCTGTCATGGGGGCTTACAACAGGGTAAATGGAGAACCTGCCTGCGGAAGCAGGACACTGCTTAAGGATATACTGCGTGACGAGTTTGGATTTGAAGGTCATGTGGTGTCAGACTGCTGGGCAATACTTGATTTCCACGAACACCATCATGTGACGGATACAGTTGAGGAATCGGCTGCTATGGCTGTAAACAACGGCTGTGACTTGAACTGTGGAAGTGCATTTTTACATCTTAAGGATGCTTATGACAAGGGACTGGTTTCAGACGAGGCAATCACGGCAGCAGTAGAAAGGCTGATGGAGGTGCGTATCCGTCTGGGCATGATGAAGGATTATCCATCGCCATATGAGGACATATCGTATGAGGTTGTAGAATGTAAGGAGCATGTGGAGCTTTCTGTGGAGGCTGCCAGAAGAAGTCTTGTACTTTTAAAGAATAAGGACAATTTCCTGCCTCTCGACAGAAAAAATGTTAAAACTATTGCGGTCATCGGACCAAATGCCAACTCCAGGGATGCGCTTATAGGAAATTATTATGGTACCTCATCAAGATATATCACTCCACTTGAGGGATTGCAGCAATATCTTGGAGAGGATACAAGAGTGCTTTATGCAGAGGGCTGCCATCTGTACAAGGACAAAGTACAGGGACTTGCAGAGGAAAAGGACAGATTTAAGGAAGCCCTCATCATGGCAGAACAGTCAGATGTGGTCGTAATGTGTCTTGGACTTGATGCAACTATAGAAGGTGAAGAGGGTGATGCCGGAAATGAATATGCAAGCGGTGACAAGCTGGGGCTTATGCTTCCGGGACTTCAGGAGGAACTTTTAGAGGCTGTTGCAGCAGTAGGAAAGCCGGTAATACTTGTGCTGTCAGCAGGAAGTGCGATAGATCTTTCCTGGGCAGAAGAGCATGTGGATGCCATTATAGACAGCTGGTATCCGGGAGCCAGAGGCGGAAAGGCTGTTGCGGAAGCTATATTCGGAGAGTATAGTCCGAGTGGAAAACTGCCGGTTACATTTTATCAGGGCACCGAAAATCTCCCGGAGTTTACGGATTATTCAATGGCTCACAGGACATACCGCTATACAAATGAGAATGTGTTATATCCATTTGGATATGGACTGCATTATGGTGAGACAAACTATGATGGAATGTCAGTGGATAAAGCAGAAAGTGATGTAAACGAACCTGTTGAGGTGTTTGTAAATGTGACAAATGACAGCAGATATACTGTAAATGAGATAGTTCAGCTCTATATCAGGCACGTTGATGCTGCAGAGTATGAGCCGGGATATCAGCTAAAGGGGATTGAGGTTGTAAAGCTTGAGCCATATGAGACTAAGAAAGTAAAGCTGACTCTTTCGCCAAGGGACTTTGCTGTGATAGAAGAGGATGGAAGCTGTGTAGCTGTGCCGGGAATTTATGAGATATCCGCAGGAGGACAGCAGCCTGATGACAGAAGCACAAAGCTCACAGGCAAGCGGACAGAGCGCATTGATATCACAAGATGTGGAGAGAAAACAGGGGTAGATTATTAATAATAAATATGTTATTCTATAATTAATGACAAGTTAAAACAGACTTTAGGAGCGGACATATGTCGGCTCCTTTAAGTGATTTCAGAGGAATTGTTTATGAGAAGACCAATATGGAATGCCATTGAGAGAAAGCTTGATGATTATTCACTCAGAAAAAAATTCTACATATTTTATGTACTTTGTGTCATGCTGCCGCTCATAGTGACTGATGCAGTGGTGCTTTCCATCGTAGAAAATGCTGAAAAAGAAAGCAGCAGACATGAAATGTCGAGCATAGCAAGTGCTGTGGGATATAATCTGAACAGCATGGTCAATAACGCAGAAGAGGCAGCTAAGAGTATCTACACCAGCAAGCGCATAGACGATTTTATATCAAAGGAATACACAAGCTCTGCTGAGTATGTATCAGAGTATCAGAGCTTCTTTCAGGATACACTTTTTGAAAACACACTTGGAATGAGCAATATAGTATTTTTCCTGTATGCTGACAATCCTACAATAGTAAATGGCGGAAAAGTAAATGATATGTCTGCTGTAAGAAATACGGATTCTTACAGACTTCTGGAGCAGAAGGAAAGCGGAGGACTCTTTTTTGTATATGAAAAAGGCGTAGCCGGATTGTCAGATGAAAGACATATGATTTATATGAAAAAGCTGGATTTTTACTCATCTGATATCGAAAAGGTACTCAAGATAGAGTTTAATTATGGCAGCATGATGCGTACTTTTAAGAATATGAATTATGATAATGAAGTGCTTATCTGCCATGGAGATGACATAGTGCTGTCAAATGGGGCCTACAGTGGAGTCAACAAACCATTTAAGACATTGGAGGCGATTGGGAAAATAAGCGACTCCGTATACAGGCAGAAGCTCTCTTTGTATGGCTGTGATCTTGATATATATGTGTTTAAGACACGCAGTAATATATGGAGCATGCTTATGCACAATGCACCGATTATTGTTTTTCTGATGCTTATAAATGTATTCTTTCCACTTTGTCTGTTCAGTATCTTTAACCATTCCTTTACGAGCAGGATATTACAGCTTTCAAAGGTATTTAAGTCAGTTGACAGCGAAAAGCTTGTATCTATGACTGACAGGGAGAGCAAAGATGAGATCGGCAGCATGATAAAAAATTACAACAGGATGGTAAGCCGCACAAATGAGCTGATCCAGACTGTATATAAGAATAAGCTAAAAGAGCAGGAGATGCTTGTAAGTCAGAAAAACGCAGAGCTTCTTGCACTGCACAGCCAGATAAATCCGCACTTTCTGTTTAATGCGCTTGAGAGCATACGAATGCACAGTCTGCTGAAAAAGGAAAATGAGACGGCTGATATGGTCGAAAAACTCGCCATCATGCAAAGACAGTATGTGGAGTGGGGAAATGATGCTGTAACCGTTGCAAAGGAATGTGAATTTGTAAAAGCCTATCTGGCATTGCAGAAATACCGGTTTGGCGAGCAACTGAACTATAACATAGATATAGAAGCAGACTGCATGGAATGTCAGGTGCCAAAACTTACGCTTGTAACCTTTGTTGAAAATGCCTGTGTGCATGGCATAGAAAGTAAAGCTGCTCCGGGCTGGATATTTGTGCGTATATTCAAAAAAGCCGGGTTCATGCATATAGAGGTTGAGGATACAGGTAGCGGAATTGATCCGGATGCTCTTGAAAAAATGAAAAGTAACATGAAAAATGCAGATATCGATATGTTAAAGACCGGTGGCAGAGTGGGTGTGATAAATGCCTGCCTGCGTATCAAAATGGTAACGGAATCTAAAGCAGTATTTGATGTGGACAGTGAGGAAGGCTGCGGTACGACTGTGATGATAAAAATACCGGAAACATATTTATAGGGAGATTTAAAATGCTTAAAGTATTATTGGTGGATGATGAGCCTTTCATAATACAGGGGCTTAAGGTGCTCATTGATTGGGAAAATGAAGAATTTGAGATAGCAGGAACGGCTTCAAATGGAAAGGAAGCCCTGCAGTTTCTGGAAAATGAGAATGTGGATCTGGTCATAGCCGATATAAGGATGCCGGAGATGACAGGACTTGAGCTACTTGAGACTTTGAGAAAAGATAAAAAATCAGATGTGTATTTTGTGATATTAAGCGGTTATGCAGATTTTAGCTATGCGCAGCAGGCCCTGCAGAATGACTGTACGGATTACATACTAAAGCCGGTGGACAAGGAGATGCTGCTTAAGGTACTAAGCAAGGTTCTTGTGCTCAAAAACGAGAAAAACCAGATCAACGAAGATAACAAAAAGATGAAACAGGCATACCTTGCAAGACACCTGATATCTCTGATACAGGGCAAATATGATGAAGTAAACCTGAACTATGTAAAAGAAAATATGAGGTGTGAGGGTGGAGCAAGGTATGTTGAGATACAGATGGAGCAGCTTCCGGCAGGTGATGAGATACTCGATAGTGATATGAGAAGCTTACAGCGCAAGATGTACGAAAGCTGTGTTGCTTTTCTGGGGGCTGATTCGGCACATTGTGTATTTGATGTATCGGTAAATGAAAAAGTGTATGACATAGGCTTTATATTCTCAGATTATATGGCAGAGGAAGCCGCAAAAAACGAGAGAAAATATCTGGAGGATCTGAGAAGGTATATATGTGATAATACACAAAAGAATATAGTTATGCTGGTCGGAAGAAAAGTATCAGATATATCAAAGATAGCCAGATCATACGGCAATGCATGTATGCTCAGGTCGTTTCAGGGCTTTCGCATAGTAAAGAGCATATATTACTATGAGGATGAAGTAAAGATATCGGCAGACGGAATAGTGCTTTGTAAAGATAGTCTGGATAAGCTGCTTAGGACAGTGGAACAGAACAACCATGTTGAGATAAGAAATGCAGTTGCCACATTTTATGATGAGATGTCCAGCATGGGTATGAATGGGGAAAGCATGAACTTAAATATCAATTATCTGTTGTTTCAGTTCATACACCTGGCAAGTGAGCAGGATGATAATGTAAATCAGCAGGAGATTTTGCGACTCATAAGTGAGAGCAGCTTTAAGACCGGTATTGAGAGGGGAAGCCGTGCACATATGACAAGATTTTGCTGTGAGTATGGTGATTATCTGTCGCAGCTTAGAAAAAATGTGTCAAGAGGTGTGATCGGCATGGTAGAAAAGGAAGTAAGAGACAATTATGCCACGAACATCACGCTTAAGAGCCTGAGTGAGAAGTATTATGTAAACAGTGCATACTTAGGGCAGCTTTTCAGAAAAAAATACGGACAGTCCTTTAAGGATTATCTGAACAATTACAGGATGGAACGGGCGGCAGAGCTTCTGCTTAGGACTGATAAGAAGATAATACAGATAGCAGAGGAAGTCGGATATCATGATATGGATTATTTTGTGAACAGGTTTATACAGATAAAAGGCTGCACACCGGCGCGCTTCAGACGCCAGATGCAAAGTGGAGAATAATATATATTACTGCAAAACAGGGTAAATTATAGTTTTTTCTAGAAACTATAGTTTACCCTGTTTTTGACTATAGTTACTCCGATTGTTTGAAAACTTAAAAAGTATAAAATTAAGTTATCAAAAGGGAGGACATTACAATATGAGAAGAAAAAAAATTGTAAGCATGCTGCTTGTGACTACCATGGCAGCAACACTGTTTGCCGGATGTGGCAATGATAGTGGCAAAAAAGGTGGCACTGAAACTGGAAGCGCGAAAGAGTTTGATGCATTCTTTGCTGTACCGGGATCTGAAATGAATGATGATAATGAAATCCAGAAGATCATCGAGGAAAAGACAGGTGTAAGGGTAAATGAAACCTGGCTTACCGGACAGACAGCAGATGAGGCAATCGGAACAATGATCGCAGGTGGCGAGTATCCTGATTTCATTGAAGGTGCAAGCGGACAGATGCAGTTATATGATGCAGGCGCACTTGTTCCACTGGATGACTACATCGAGAAATATCCAAACATCAAAAAGCTTTTCACAGATCTTGAGTGGGAAAAACTTCGTCAGGATGACGGACATATCTATTGGATACCACAGTTTAGCTGCATAAAGGGAGACGAGAAAGTCTGCGCACACAATGACGAGGCATTTTGGATCCAGGCAAGAGTACTTAAATGGGCTGGCTATCCGAAGATTGATACATTGGATAAGTATTTTGACCTCATCGAGAAATATAATGAAGCAAATCCAAAAATGGCTGATGGAACAGAAAATATTCCATATACAATCCTTTGTGATGACTGGAGATATTTCTGCCTTGAGAATGCACCACAGTTCCTTGACGGATATCCAAACGATGGATCATGTATGGTAGATCCTGATACAAAGAAAATACTTGACTATAATACATCTGATACAGCAGTTAAATATTTCAAGAAGCTCAATGAAGAGTATCAGAAGGGAATTGTAGATCCTGAGTCATTCACACAGACATATGATGAATATATCTCTAAGCTTTCTACAGGACGTGTACTTGGAATGATTGACCAGTGGTGGGATTTTGCATACACAGCAGGTGATGCAATTAAACAGGCAGGTCTTGATGAGCAGGGATGCGATTACATTCCGGTACCTGTAACAATCGACGGCCGTCCAAATCAGTGGCACAATGCAGGCGGCGCTTTCAACGAGTCAACAGGTCTTGCTGTTACAACATCCTGTGATGATGTAGATGCGGCCATGAAGTTTGTAAATGATCTTCTTGATCAGGATATCCACAATCTCAGATTCTGGGGTGTCAAGGGTACTGACTATGAAGTAGATGAGAATGGTGAGTTTTACAAAACAGCAGATGAGAGAAAGAAGGCTTCTGATACAGCATACAAGGCCTCTCATTTTTGCTCATACTCATACTTCCCACAGTACAGTGGAACAAGTGATGATGGAATCAATGCCAACAAACCTGATGGACAGGCAAGAGAGTTCTATGATGGTCTTAACAGTGATGTACAAGAGGCTTTCGATGCCTATGGTGTTAAGACATACGTTGAAATGCTTGGAACAAACGATGCACCTGGAGACTGGTATCCGATGTGGTCATTCTCTAACAACTTTAACACAAGCACTCCTGGTGGAGTAGCCTGGACAAAGATTGGCGAACTTAAGCATAAGGCTCTTCCAAAGGTTGTTATGGCAAAAGACTTTGACAGTGCATGGAATACATACATGGATGAATACAATGCATGCAATCCACAGGATTTCCTGGGTGAATTACAGACCGAGCTTGATACAAGATTAGAGCAGGCTGCTAAATTCAAATAAAGCTTAAATGAAATTTAAGGCAGGCAGATATAATAGCGTTTTATCTGCCTGCTGCCTTTAAGGAGTGGTGTCATGTCATTAACGAGAAAAAACAAAAAAGAAAAGGTCAGAGAACCTAGAACAAAAATTACATGGAAAGAAGTCAAACGTCAGAAAGTGCTGCTGTTCTGGGCAGCAATAATGGTGGCATATGGAGTTGTATTCTATTATCTACCACTCGCTGGCTGGGCAATGGCATTTCAGGATTACAAACCAAGACTTGGTATATTCCATTCTGCATTTGTTGGATTGGACAAATTCAAGATGCTGTTCTCGGATATGACATTTATCCGTGTTATAAGAAATACACTTGCAATGGGTGTTATCAATCTGGTTGTAACTTTTGTCACAGCCATTGTATTTGCAATCTTACTGAATGAGATTGCATCAAAGGGTGGAAAGAAAGTAGTACAGACTATATCATATCTTCCACATTTCCTTTCATGGATCATTGTAACAGGTATTTTACACGATATGCTTTCAGGAACAGGTATTGTAAATGAGTTCCTTGTAAATATGCATATTATAGACCAACCGATAAACTTTTTCGCACATCCGGGATATTTCTGGCCGATAGTGGCATTTGCCAATGTATGGAAAGAAACAGGATGGAATGCAATCATATATCTTGCAGCCATTACATCAATAGATCCTTCACTTTACGAAGCAGCATCTATTGATGGAGCGGGACGCTGGGCAAAGATCAAGTATGTAACACTGCCGGGAATCAAACCAACTATTATAATCCTTCTTCTTATGAATGTAGGTAATGTTTTAAATGCAGGATTTGAGATACAGTATCTCTTAGGAAACGGCCTGGTACAGGATGTATCACAGACTATTGATATTTATGTACTTAAATGGGGCATAAGCCAGGGAGATTATGCAATAGGTACCGCAGCAGGTATATTCAAGAGTGTGGTAAGTATAATTCTTATATTTATTGCAAATAGAATTGCCAAACATAATGGTGAAGAGCAGTTGTTTTAAGGAGGTCTTGTACGATGGCAGATATAACAGCAGGCTCTGTAAAGAGCAAAAAGAAAAAGAAGATAAGTATATTTCCAATTGTAAATGGCATCATTATGGTACTGTTTGTGATCATAACGCTTTATCCGGTGCTTAATACACTTGCGATATCGCTTAATGATGGTACAGATGCATTAAGAGGTGGAATTTACCTCTTACCAAGAAAGTTTACCTGGAAGAATTATATAACGGTTTTACAAAAAGATAATCTTATAACAGGAGCATATATTACTGTTGCCAGAACAATAATTGGAACAGTCTTAGCACTGGTGGCAAATGCAATCCTTGCTTTTATAATCAGCAGAAAAAGATTTTTGTTCAAAAGAGGTTTATCCCTGTTTTGGGTTATCACAATGTATGTCAATGGTGGATTAATCCCTGTCTTCCTCCTGTACAAGGGACTTGGGCTTACCAATAGTTTTTGGGTTTATGTAGTCCCTGGAATGGTCAGTGCGTTTAACATGCTCGTTATCAGGACCTATATGAATGGAATCCCTGACAGCTTAGAGGAATCAGCGCAGCTTGACGGTGCAGGATATACCACCATTTTTCTGAAGATTTATTCCCCTCTCTGCAAACCGGTATATGCGACAGTAGCTTTATTCGTAGCAGTAGGACAGTGGAACTCATGGTTTGATGCAATGCTTTATAACCGTATGAGTACAAAGCTTACTACATTACAGTATGAGCTTATGAAGCTTCTTTCAGCTGTAACAAATCAGGGAGGATCAGCAGAAACATTGAAAAATGCTGTAGGCGCAGTTACACCTACCTCAGTTCGTGCCGCAGCAACAATTATAACAATGCTTCCAATCATATGTATTTACCCGTTTTTACAGAAATACTTTGTTACAGGACTTACACTTGGTGGAGTTAAAGAATAAATATTTTTTTACAGAATGCCCGGCAGGATAACTGCCGGGTGTTTTGGTGTAAATGTTTATTTGATTTGAAAGGAGAATTTTCTTCAAACCAGGAGCAAAATGAGAAAAAATAAGCTTAAGGCAGATTGGCCCGCGTGCCGTATATCGTATTGCTGATGACAGGATGTATGAAAACAAGCGCAAATCAAAGATCGGAAGACAA